>OGYQ01000998.1_pt1 | contig 18941 bp, 16 predicted proteins | sample 1576641 | NCBI WGS metagenome assembly OGYQ01 (sample SAMEA3541476, study PRJEB24748) | human gut metagenome | biome: human gut; feature: human-associated habitat; material: faeces | place: China | collected 2012
TCTAGAACGCGTCGTCCATGCTTTCGAGCACCACGCGAACGCGCAGGTGAAGGCGGTTGAGCAGCTCGGAGAGCTCTTCGTGCGTCAATCCGAGCTGCCGCCCCACCGCCGCGAGGTCGCCTTCGTGCTGCGCGAGCAGCGCCTGCACGAGATGGCGCTCCTCCGACACCGCATCGTCCTCGACGCCCTCCCGCATCGCCCCCGCATCCTGCTGCACGGCCACGGCGGCGTGGGCTACCGGGCCGTCCGGCATGGCGTTCGCCGCATTCGCGATATGGGGCGGCAGCGAATCCACGGTGACGTTGGCGCCCTGGCCCTGCATGATCAGGCAGCGCTCAACGATGTTGCGCAGTTCGCGCACGTTGCCGGGCCAAGAGTACTTGAGCAATGCATCCATCGCCTGCGGAGTGAATCCCTTGATCTCCTTGCGGTTCGCCAGCGCAAAACGCTCCAGAAAAGCCGTGGCGAGCACGGGGATGTCCTCGCGGCGCTCCCGCAGGGAGGGCACTTCCACGCCGATCACGTTGAGCCGGTAGTAGAGATCCTGGCGGAAGCGCCCGGCGGCCACCTCCGCCCTCAGATCCCGGTTGGTGGCCGCCAGGATGCGCACATCCACCGGCACGGACCGGGTGGAGCCCACCCGGCAGACCACCTTGTTCTGGATTACACTGAGCAGCTTGGCCTGGATCTGGAGGGGGATCTCGCCAATCTCGTCCAGGAAGATGGTGCCGCCGTCGGCCGCCTCAAAAAAACCCGCCTTGCCCTGGGGGTTCGCCCCTGTGAAGGCGCCCCCCACATAGCCGAACATCTCGCTTTCAAACAGGGTGGGGGAGATGGTGGCGCAGTCCACCGTGACGAAGGGGCCGCGGCGGGGCTGGGCCTGACGGATGGCCTGGGCGAGGAAGGACTTTCCGGTGCCGTTCTCGCCGGTGATCAGGATGCCGCAGTCCAGCTGGGACAGCTTGTAGACCCGGTGCCGGACGGAGGCCGGCAGGGTGTCGAAGCCGAAGCGCTCCGCAACGGACGCCTCCTGGGGCGCGTCCTTGCGGGCGGTCTCCCGGTAGGTCCGCTCGGCCATCTTGATGGCATTGTTGCGCTCCAGGATGGTCACATGGATATCCTCAATGTTCCGGAACTTGACGATCACTCCGTCCGGGCGTCCGCCCTCCGCCCCGGGCACGGGGAGAAGGGTGGCCACCAGCTCAAAGCCGTTGATCTCGTACTCCCGGTCCTCAAGCCTCGGCGCCTGTCCGTTGAGCACCCGGGCGAGATCCCGCTCAAACTGCGCCCCCTCAAAGAAGTCGCGGAAGTGATAGCCCTCCACCTGGAGGGACAGCCCGGCCCGTTTTTCGCTGTAGGAGCCGCCCCGGAGCAGGTGGCCGATGCCCTCCCTGCGGGCGGAGTAGCCCTTCTCCTGCCAGAACTTCACCCGGCCAGTCGCCCCGTCCAGAACCACCATCTGTCCAATGCAGCGGAAATACCCGATGGTGTAGACGGTGTCCCTTACCGTAACGGTGACGCTGCGGCGCTCGATGGACAGGCGGATCGGGGTCCCCTCACAGACGGTCTCCAGACAGAGGCTGTCCGCGTCCTGGTCTGGCAGGAACTTGTAGACGGGCCGCCGGCCGGGCATGTCGAAGACGCCTGCCGCCACCAGCCGGTCGTTGACGCGGAGCCTGGGCTCCCGGATGCCGATACGGGCGAGATCCTCCGGCCGCAGCGCCCCGTCGTCCGCGCCGATGGCTGTGTCGGCGATCAGCACCAGGTCGCCCGGCTCCAACCGCCCGGCGGGGTGGGGGTGCTGGCTGTTGTGGTAGAGGCCGAACCTCACCTTGGCCTGCTGGTTGATATGGGTGATGATGCCATCCCGATCCAGGGTGAAAATGGCATGGGATGAGGAATCCATGAGACATTGCAGAAGATCCATAGCGGTGCTCCTCTCCGGGCGGGCCGGGAAATCACCTCTATTGTACGGGAGAAAGGAGCCGGTGTAAATACCGGATTTGGAGGGGGTTCGCCGCCTGTACGCAGAAACGCACCTGACTTCGGAGGGAAATCAGGTGCGCATTCCCCGTGGGGCTCAGCAGCGGGCGGAGAGGACGCGCAGGATGTCCTCTGCCGGGGGCGGGCAGCCCGGGACGCGCTCTTTGGCGTAGTTGCAGCAGGCGCCGATTCCAAGGCCGTCGAAGGGAATCCCCCGCCAGCCCTGGCCGATGGCTATGGGTAGGCCTTGTACGCCGCTGGTGTGGAGGGCGCGCACCAGGCTTGCGTAGCAGGCCGAGCAGGCGCTTCTGGCCTGGACGGTGCGGGTGAGGGCGGCCACGGCGCCGGAGGGGGCGGGGTAGTCCGCCGCCGCGGAGGGCTCGTTGAGGCGCACCACATCTCCCTCCTCCAGCCGGGTGGAGCCGGCCCCCCAGGCCTCGGCCATCTGGATATAGGGCGCCTGCTCCAGGGCCAGGCCCATAAGGCGGCAGCCGTAGGCGTCCAGCTGCACGGGGTCCTCACCCAGCAGCATCCGGCCCGTGGGGACGGGGTTGCCCCCCTCCTCAAAATCCAGATCCCCGCAGAGGCTGTCCACGATGGTCAGCTCCGGCCGCAGGGCGGCGGCCAGGGCGGCGATGGGGCGCATCAGCCCCTCGGCGTGGAAGCGCCGCTTCTCCCGGTCGGGCAGGCAGCCCTTGCAGTTTTTTAGGGCGCAGGTCATGGCGGTCTGGCAGTGGCCCTTGAGCACGGGCAGGTTGATGAGGTAGTCCGCGTCCAGGGCGCGGCAGCAGATGTCCATGGGCCGCAGGGGGGTGTCCACCCGGCGGGTCTTGTCCCGCTTGAGGTCGAAGAGGGGGACGCCGTACTTCTTCCCCACCGCCTCGTATCCCGCCGCCCGGAAGGCCCGGCCGGTGTCGTCCCCCACCCAGGAGCCCTCGATGATGGAGATATCCCGGAAGCCATGGTCACGCAGATACTCGATGGCGCCGGACAGGACGCCGGCGTGGGTGGTGGCGCCGGTTTCGGGGGAGGCGGCCACCACCAGGTTGGGCTTGAGGGCCACCGAGGCCCCGGAGGGGATTTTGCACGCTGCGCCGGCGGACTCCATCAGGGCGCGGGTCATGGCGTGGGCATTGGTGCCAAAGATCTCATAGATGCGGCTCATTGCGGCAACTCCTTTTCTTGCGCGGCGCACTCGGGACGGAAATAGGCGGCGGCCAGGGCGATGAAATACTGGGCGGATTTGGACAGGTAGCGATTGCGCCGGTAGCAGGCAGACACGGTCCAGGCGGGATGGGCAGACAGGCGGAAGCAGGCCACGTCCTCCACCCCCTGGACGTAGTAGGCGGGGACGATGGAGCAGCTCAGCCCCTTCTGTACCATGGAGACATTGGCCCGGTTGCTGGCGGTCTCCAGAAAGAGGTTGGGCTTTCGCCCCGCCCGCTCAAACAGGGGGTCGATGACCTCCCGCTGGGTGGAGGAGCGGTAGATGAGGCAGAAGGTCAGGTCCCAGAGGCACTCCGTGTCCAGCACCGTCAGGGGCGCGCCCGGCGGCGCGGCCCTGGCCGCCAGCGGATGGCTGCGGGGCGTGATGAGCAGGAACTCCTCCCGCAGGAGAGGGACGCAGGTCAGCCCCGGAACCTCCCCCTCCGGCCTGGAGATGAAGCCCAGATCCAGCTCGTCCCCGGCCAGCATCTCCAACTGCCGCCGGACGCTGATCTCCCGCGGGGTCACTGTCACCTCGGGATAGCTCTGATAGAACCGTGGGTACACGGCCATGAACATCTCCATGCCCCGCTCCGGGGCGAAGGCAAGGGAGAGGGTGCCCCGCCTCCGGTCGGCGATGTCGTGGATGATGCGGTAGGCCTCGTTTTTCAGCTCCAGCATCCGGCGGGCGTACTCCACGTAGACCCTGCCGGCCTCAGTGAGGGCAAAGCTGCTGCGGGAGCGGAAAAAGAGCCGGGTGCCCAGCTCATGCTCCAGCTTCAGAAGCTGCTGGTCCAGGGCGGACTGGGTGATGAACAGCTTGGCCGCGGCCTTGCTGATACCGCCCTCCTGGGCGATGGTGAGAATATAGGTCATCTGTTTGACGTCCATGGCCGATCACTCCTTGCCGGTAAAAGGGCGCGCCCCCGGCTCCGCGTGGGAAGGTCGGGGGCGCAGCGGGGGAAAAGAACCACTCAGCGGCGGATGAGGAGCACCGCCACGTCGTTGACATTGGTGCCCGTCGCCCCCGTGTGGAGCAGGCCGCCGCAGGCGGCCAGGGCGTGGTAGGCGTCGTTGTTCTTCAAAACCTCAAAGATGCGCACGCCCTGCCTCGCCAGCCGCTCCTTTGTCCCGCCGTCCACGAAGCCGCCGGCGGCGTCGGTGGGGCCGTCGGTGCCGTCGCTGCCCAGAGAGAACACGGCTGTGTCCTCCAGCCCGGCGATGCCGGCGGCGGCGGAGAGGGCCAACTCCTGGTTGCGCCCGCCCAGGCCGGAGCCGGTCAGGTGCACCACGGTCTCCCCCCCGGCCAGGAAGGCCAGGGAGCAGTCCGTATCCTGGTGGGCACGGGCTACGGCGGCCAGGAAGGCCCCCGCCTCCCGGGCCTCGCAGTCCAGGCTGTCGGTGAGCAGCACCGGCTCATAGCCCAGCTCCCGGCAGGCCGCGGATGCGGCGGCGCACAGCTCCCGCACGCTGCCGGTGATAAGGGTCTCCACATTGTCCAGAACCTTGGGCGTCTCCCGCTCCAGGCACTGGGAGGCCTCAGGCGACAGGCGCAGGCCGTACTGCTCCGCGATGCGGCGGGCATCGGCACAGGTGGAGGAGTCGGGGTAGGCCGGGCCGGAGGCGATCATGTCCAGCGGATCGCCGATGATGTCCGACAGGACGATGGAGAATACCTTTGCCGGGGCGCAGTGCTGGGCAAACCGCCCGCCCTTGACGGCGGAGAGCCGCTTGCGGATGGTGTTCATCTCCACGATGTCCGCCCCGCTGGCCAGAAGGCTCTGGGTGATGGACTGGAGCTCCTCCTGGGGGACCAGCGGCGCTTCAAAGAGGGCGGAGCCGCCGCCGGAGAGGAGAAAGAGGACGGTGTCCTCCGCTGTCAGGCCGTCCGTAAGGGCCAGCGCCTCCTCCGTGGCGGAAAAGGTGTCCTGGTCGGGGACGGGATGCCCCGCCTCCCGGATGAGCAGGGAGCCGATGGGGCCCTGGGCATGGCCGTGCTTGGTGATGACGATGCCGCCGTCCAGCCGCCCCCCCACGCAGTCGCAGGCGGCGCGGGCCATAGACCAGGCGGCCTTGCCCACGGCCACCAGCACCACCCGGCCGCCCTGAAAGGGGTTCCCCTCCAGGGCGCGGCGAACCGCCGCGTCGGGCTGGACAGCGGCGATGGCCCGGCGGACAATCTGATCACAGTCGTTTCTCAGTTTCATGCGTTCCTCCATGGTCGCCTCGCGGAGAGGCTTAAATCAGGCCGGCCTCAGACATGGTGCGGCGGAAGCCCTCCTTGGCGGGGCCCTCCGGGGTGGGGAGGCTGGGCCGGTAGGGCGCGCCCACATCCCGGCCGCGGAGCGCGGCCATGTCCTTGGCGGCCACAGGGAAGCTGGCGGGGTCCATGGCCAGACGGACGGGGTTGAGCTTGAACTGGGCCTCCAGGCTGCCCTGGAGATCCCCGGCGGCAAACTTGTTGTAGACGTCGGTGATCAGCTCGGGCATGAAGTTGGCCGCGGTGCACACGCCGCCCACCGCGCCGTGGCAAAGGCTGGCGTACAGCAGGGTATCCTTGCCGCCGAACACCTTGAAGCCCACGTCGCGGGTACGGCGGATGAACTCGGCGGTGAGGGTGATGTCGCCGCTGGTGTCCTTCATGCCCACAATGTTTTCCACCTGATGGGCCAGGGCGTCCACGAGATCGGCGGTGAGGGTGTACCCCACCCGCCCGGGGTTGTTGTAGAGCAGCATGGGGGTGCCGGGGACGCTTTCGGCAATGGCCTTGAAGTGCTGGAACAGCTCGTCATAGGTGGGCTTGAGGAACATGGGCTGGAGCACGCTGACGCCGGCGGCTCCGTTGGCCACGGCCATTTTGGCCAGACGGCAGCACTTCTGGGTGCGGATGGCGCCAATGCCGAAGTAGACGGGGACGCGGCCAGCGGCCTGATCCACCATAATCTTCAGGCCCCGCTCCATCTCGTCCTCTTCTACCATATAGAACTCGCCGTTGCTGCCAAAGGCCAGAATACCGGACACGCCGCCCTTGATGACGTAGTCCACCTGGTCGCGGAGCCTGGCCTCGTCAATGCGCTCCTCCCCGTCGATGGGGGTGAGTATGGGCACCACGACGCCCTTGATAAAATCCGTATTCATGATCGATCACCTCGCACTCGTGTCGGGCGGCCTTACAGGGACTCGATGCCGGTGAGCTTCTTGTAGTACTTGATAATGGAGCTGTGATCGTCCTGGCCGCAGCCGTTGTTGTGCAGCCACTGGAAGATCTCCTGCACCGCGGCGGTCATGGGCAGGGGGGAGCCCACGGTGTGGGCGCAGTCCAGGGCGTTGTTCAGATCCTTGATGTGCAGGTCAATCTTGAAGCCGGGCTTGTCATTGCCCTCGATCATCATGGGGGCCTTGGCGTTCATGACGGTAGAGCCGGCCAGACCGCCGCGGATGGCCTGGAACACCAGCTCGGGGTCCACGCCCGCCATCTTGGCCAGGGTCAGGGCCTCGGACAGGGCCTGGATGTTGCAGGCCACGATAATCTGGTTGGCCAGCTTGGTGGTGTTGCCCGCGCCCACGTCGCCGCAGCGCACCACAGAGGCGCCCATGGCGCCCAGGATGTCCTTGTACTGGTCAAAGACCTCCTGCTTGCCGCCCACCATGAAGGAAAGGGTGCCGTCGATGGCCTTGGGCTCGCCGCCGGAGACGGGGGCGTCCAGCATCTCGATGCCGCGCTTGGCCAGCTCCGCCGCGATCTCCTTGGAGGCCACGGGGTTGATGGAGCTCATGTCGATGAACACGCTGCCCGGCTTCATGTGGGCGGCCACGCCGTCCTCCCCCAGCATGACAGCCTTTACCTGGGGGCTGTTGGGCACCATGGTCAGCACCACGTCGCAGGTCTCGCCGATCTCTGCGTTGGTGGCGGCCTTGGCCCCGGCGGCTACGATCTCGTCCACGCTGGCCTGGTTCAGATCGCTGACCGTGAGGTCATAGCCCGCCTTGAGCAGGTTCTTCGCCATGGGCTTGCCCATAATACCAAGACCGATCAGTCCGATTTTCATAATACATTTCCTCCTTAAAATAATAGCACAGATTGGGGTGGATAGGAACTATAAAAGCGGGACTCACGCGTTGGCGCGGGCCACGTTTTTGGTGACAATCACATCGGCGCCCAGGCCGCACACGTCGGCCAGGGCCACCTGCCTGACGGCGGTGGGGGCCTGGAGACGTACGGTGTTGATGACCTCCATTACCCGGAAGATGTCCTTCTTGGGGATGGGGCGGCTGAGCCGCACGCTGGCCAGGGGCAGTTCGCCGCCCTCCACCAGTACGCTGGTGGCGATATTGCGCTGGGGGTCGGTCAGCTCCTGGCGGACATAGGCGTCTCCCTTGGGACAGGTGGCACCCTGGACGGCGTACACCGTGTCCCCCTCATATTCGGCTGTGATCTCACAGCCGTTGGGGCAGATAATACAGGTAAAACTCCGCGTCACTGTACGCTCACCTCCAAATCACCGGACTGCTCCAGCGCCGCGGCGCGGATGGGAAGCTGAAGCATCTCGGCAGGGAGTGCCTTGGGCAGCCTGCGCCGCAGCACCTCGCGGCCGTCCTGCGTCACGGTCAGGGTGACGGCCTTCATGGGCCGGGACACCCGCAGGGAGAGGGTAAAATCCCGGCTGCCGCTGATGCGCTGGGGGATGACATGGCCCACGTTGGCGCCCGCCCTGACCTCCAGGGGACAGGGGGGAAGCGCGTGGTTTTTCAGGTACTCCGCCGCCGACGAGGCCAGGGCCTCCGCCTCCAGGGAGACGAAGTCCACCAGATCGTGGACATGGAGCACGTTGCCCGCGGCAAAGACGCCGGGAATGCTGGTCTGGTAGTGCTCGTCCACGAAGGCGCCCTTGGTGCGCCCGTCCACCGCCAGGCCGGAACCGTTGGCGATGTCCCCGGCGGGGATGAGGCCCACCGAGAGAATCAGCGTGTCGCACTCCACCCGCTCCTCCGTGCCGGGGATGGGGCGGAGGCGTTCGTCGACCTGGGAGACCGTAACGGCCTCCAGACGCGCCCGGCCGTGAATATCGGTGACGGTATGGCTCAGGTACAGGGGGATGCCATAGTCGTTGAGGCACTGCTCGATGTTGCGGGGCAGGCCGCTGGGATAGGGCTGCACTTCATAGACGGCCTTCACATGGGCCCCCTCCAGCGTCATGCGGCGGGCCATGATCATGCCGATGTCGCCGCTGCCCAGAATGACCACCTCCCGGCCCACCATGAGGTTGCGCAGGTTGATGTACTCCTGGGCCACGCCGGCGGTGTAGATGCCCGCCGGGCGGCTGCCCGGAATGGCCAGGGCGCCCCGGGTACGCTCCCGGCAGCCCATGGTGAGAATCACCGCGTCGCCCCGGAGCTGTTTGAGCCCGGCGGGGCCGGAGGCGGTGACGGTGCGGTCGGCCTCCAGGGAGAGAACGGTGGTGTCGGTAAGACAGGTGATGCCCAGCTCCTCCGCCTGGGCCACGAACCGCTGGGCGTACTCGGGGCCGGAGAGGGTCTCGCCGAAGCGGGTGAGGCCGAAGCCGTCGTGGATGCACTGACGAAGGATGCCGCCGGGGCGGTGCTCACGTTCCAGCACCACCACGTCGTCGACGCCCTTCTGCCTGAGCCGGATGGCGGCGGCCAGGCCGGCGGGCCCGCCGCCGATGATTACCGCCTGATGGCGTTCCACGTTCATGCCGGCTCCCCTCCTTTCACTGACCCGGTGAACATCCAGGAGCCCTCCGGCCCCAGGTGGATGTCCCTGAAGTCCTCCCCCAGCTCCCGGTGGAGGGCCTCGGTGATGCGGGTCTCGCAGTAGCCGCCCTGGCAGCGGCCCATGGTGGCACGGGTGCGCACCTTGATGCCGTTGACGGTGTGGACGCCCAGGGGGTTGTGGATGGCCTGGAGAATTTCGGCCTTGGTGACCTTCTCGCAGCGGCAGAAGATCTCGCCGTAGTCCGGGTTCTCCGCGATGGCGGCGGCCCGCTCCTCGTCGGTCATATCGGCAAAACGGCGGATGCCGTGCCGGATGGGATCAAAGTCGGGATTGGGCTCCAGCGCCTCCTGCCGGGCGATGAGGGCCACGGCCCGGCGGGCCAGCGGGAGGGCGGAGGTGACGCCGGGGGACTCGATGCCCACCAGGTTGACCACGCCGGGCGCCTCGTCCCGGCACTCCAGCACGAAGTCCTGCACCGCGCCGGTGGCGGGGTCGATGCGCTTGGGCCGGATGCCGGCAAAATTGCGGATGAAGTAAGCGCGGTCCATGTGCTTGAACATCCGCGAACCGCTCTCAATAAGGCCGTCCATGGCGGCCTGGGTGGACTCGTAGTCCTGGAAATCCCGCGCCAATTGGCTGTCGGGCCCCACCAGTACATTTCCGTCCACGGTGGGCGTGGCATGGGTGTCAAACGTATTGTCCGGATTGGGGGCGGGATAGACGGGAATCTTGGCAAACTGGCCCGCCAGCTTGTCAAGAACGAAGTATTCGCCTTTGACCGGCTTAATGACATAGCCGGGAATGCCCAGCTGCCCGCTGACCACGGCGGAGTTGAGCCCCGCGCTGTTCACCACCCAGCGGGTGTGGAAGTCGCCCCTGGTGGTGTGGAGCAGGTGGGTGCCGTCGGCCTGCCGGGTCTCGCCGGTGAAAGCGCAGTTGAGGTGGTACTCCGCCCCGTTGTGAACCGCGTTCTCCGCCAGGGCGATGGTGTAGAGGAAGGGATCCAGAATACCGCTGGCCGGGCACCACATGGCGAAATTGCCGCCGGCGCTGGGGTCAAGCTCATCCATCCGCTTGCGGTCGATGAGCTCCAGGCCCTTCACGCCGTTGGCCTCGCCCCGGGCCATGAATTGCTCCAGCCGCTGCCGGTGCTCATCGGTGAAGCCCACGATGAGCTTGCCGGTGCGCTTAAAGGGGACATCCAGCTCGCGGGCTACCTGTTCGAACTCCTGGTTGCCCTCCACGGCGCAGATGGCCTTGAGGGAGCCGGTCTTATAGAGGAACCCGGCGTGGAGCATGCCGGTGTTGCGCCCACTGGTCTGGGTGCAGACGTCGCTCTCCTTCTCCAGCACGGCGATGCGCAGCTTGTACCGGGAGAGCTCCCGGGCGATGGCGCTGCCCACCACCCCACCGCCGATGATGACGACATCATAGGACTGCTGCATAGGGATGGCTCCTTTCTCCATCAAAGGAACAGGGTCAAAATGGGGACGGTGACCAGGCTGGTCAGCGTCGAGATAAACACACACTTGGAGGCGAACTGGGCGTCCGCCCCGTATTTCTGGGCCAGGATGGCGGTGGTGGAGCCGATGGGCATGCCGGTGAGCACCACGCTGACCCCGGCGGTGAGGGGATCCACCCCCAGCAGCCGCAGGGCCACGAGGCACACGGCGGGCAGCAGGAGCTGGCGCACCGCCACCAGATAGAAGCACTTGGGGTCGAACACGGTCTTGAGGGGCACGTCGGCCAGGATGGCCCCCACCAGGGCCATGGCCATGGGGGAGGTACAGGCCCCCAGGTTGTCCACGGCGGCGTCCACAAAGTGGGGCAGGGGGAGCTGGAAGAGCATCCATACCAGCCCCACCTCCACGGCGATGATGCCGGGGTTGAGCAGCACCTTCCGGACGGCCTGCTTGGCGTCGGCCTTGGTAAACAGGGAGATGCCGGCGCTCCACATGAGGATGCGGGTGGGGATGATGAACAGGGAGCCCAGAAAGAGGCCCTCGTCGCCGTAGGCGCCGCTGACCACGGGCAGGCCGGCAAAGCCGGAGTTGCTGACCAGGGTGCCGTACTGGAGGATGCTCTTCTCCTGGTATGGGAAGCGGTTGTAGAGCACCTTGCCCAGAAGCAGTGCAATGCCGGCCATGGCGGTGGCGATGAGGACGGCCACGCCCCCCTGCTTGAGGGACTCCAGGCTGAGCTCCATGTGGAAGGACTCAAAGATCATGCAGGGCAGGGTGATGAGCACCACAAAGTCGGTCAGCTTATCCCGGGCCGCGTCGTTGAAAATGCCCTTCTTGCGGCAGAAGAAGCCCACCGCCATGTAGATGAAGAGGACGGTCTGCACGTCCACCATCTTGAAAAAGCTGTCCATACTACCCCTCGATGGGGGTGAGAAGGGCCCCGTCCCCGTCAAATTCCAGCGGCTCGGGCTCAGAGCAGGCCGCCACGCCGGGCCATTTACCCGCCTTCACGTCCCTGTAATAGGCCTCGCTGAGCATGATGCGGCCGATGTGGAGGCTGTTTGGGATGCGGATGATCCGGGCGCGGTTGCGGTCGATGCCGGTGCAGGTGCGGATACACATCTGAATGGCCTCCCTGTCGTTGGCCACCACGCAGGGGATGCGGGCGGAGGTGAGGACGGTGGAGGTGAGACAGTTGGGGTACATCTTTTCCGTGTCGATTTTGTCAAAGAACCGCTTTGTGATCACGTTGGCCAGGCCCACGCCCAGGGCGTTGCCGTGGCTGGCCGCGCTCAGATCGAGAAAGCAGGTGCGCTGCACCTCCACCCCGCCGTGGGCGTACTCGGTGGAAAAGGTGCCGGTAATGTTGGGGTCCACGCCGGTGCCCGAGTAGTTCTTGCCCGTCTCGTCCACCACCAGCACGTCGCAGGCGCCCACCAGCAGGGAGGGCATCCGCTCAAAGGCAAACTGGAGCAGCTCCGGCTCCCGGGCGAGAATGTCGTCCCTGTCGATGGCCTCGATGCGGCAGGTCTCGTCATAGGCGTTCTCGATGCAGGGCAGGGCAAAGAGGATGGGGGCCCTGGCCAGAATGACCTTGGCGATGGAGGGGATGTTGGCCCCGATCTTGCCCATGCCGTCGGAGTGGACCCGCTCGGCCCCCTTCTGCTTGCCCAGGCCCACGGCGAGCATCTTGCAGGGCCCGCTCTCGTAGGGGCCGCGGAAGGCGTTGTGGGGCTTGAGGCGGCAGGAGACGATGATACCGTCGGCCTCATAGGCGTTTTTGTCCAGGTACACCGGCAGGCCGGTGTCGGAGGTGCCCAGCTCCACCACCTCCATGCTGCTGCGGATCTCACAGCCCATGGCCTCCGGGGTGATGCCGTAGCTGGCCAGCACCTCCAACTGCCCCTCGGCAGTGGCGCCGCCGTGGCTGCCCATGGCGGGCACAATGAAGGGGACGGCGCCCCTGGCCTTTACAAAGTCCACGATGGACCGGGTGATGAGGTCCACGTTGGCGATGCCCCGGCTGCCCGCCGTGATGGCGATGGACATGCCGGGCCGGATTTTGGAGCGGAAGGGCTCCCGGGACAGCTCCCCCGCCACGGCGGCGGGGATGTCTGCGGGGGCAATGCGCTCCCGGGGGAAGAGCTGCTCGGCGCGGAACATGCGGGGAATGGGCACGTCGGCCAGCAGACGGGAGACGACGCCCCCCTGTTTGATTTCCATACCAAACCGACCTTTCTCTTGTCAGGTAATAGGCGCGGGATTGAAGATGCACAGGTCGTTGTGGAAGCCGTACTGGTCGGAGTAGGGCTTCTTCACGCCGCTGGCCACGTCCAGAATCAGGTGGAACAGCTCGGCGCCCACGTCGGCGATGGTCTTCTCGCCGGTGGCGATGGGGCCGGCGTTGACGTCGATGAGGTCAAACCAGTGCTCCTTCATCTCGTTGCGGGAGCAGACCTTGATGACCGGGGCGGCGGCCAGCCCGTAGGGGGTGCCCCGGCCGGTCATAAAGACCTGAAGCCCGATGCCGCTGGCCAACTGGCAGGGCCCGCAGACGATGTCGCTGGCGGGAGTGGCGGCGTAGATCAGGCCGTGCTTATGGGGCTTCTCTGCCGGGGAGAGCACCTCCTCGATGGGGGCGGTGCCCGACTTGGCGATGGAGCCCATGGCCTTCTCTACGATGTTGGCCAGGCCGCCCTTCTTGTTGCCGGGGGTGGGGTTGGCGTCCCGGTCCACGCCGCCGGCGTCCAGGTAGTCGTCGTACCACTTCATCTCGGCGGCCAGCTTGTCCCGGGCGGCCGCGTCGCGGCAGCGGGCGGCCAGCAGATGCACTCCGTCGCGCACCTCGGTGACCTCGCTGAACAGCACGGTGGCGCCGCCCTTCACCAGCATGTCGGCGGCGTAGCCGGCGCTGGGGTTGGCGGTGAGGCCGGAGAAGGCGTCAGAGCCGCCGCACTGCATGCCGATGAGCAGCTCGCTGAGGGGCAGCTCCTCCCGGCGGCGCTCGTTGAGCCGTTTCAGCTTCCGCTCGGCCATCTCCATCAGGGCCTGCATCATGGCGTCGTGGCCCCGGTAGTTCTGGAGGGTGAGGGTGTTCTCCGGGGTGATGTCCTCCGGGGGGAGCACCATGTCGTAGGTGAGCTTTTCACAGCCCAGGCCCACCACCATCAATTCGCCGCCGAAGTTGGGGTGGCGGATGAGGTTGGTGACCGCCCGGATGGGGATGTGGGCCTCCCGGGCCTTAATGGCCACGCCGCAGCCGTAGGGGTGGTTCACTGCCACCACGCCGTCCACATTGGGGTACTTGGGCAGCAGCTCCCGCTTGATGCGCTCCACCGCCACGTTGACCACACCGGCGGCGCACTGGACGGTGGTGACAATGCCCAGCAGGTTGCGGGTGCCGGCGGGGCCGGTTTTGTTGCGGTAGCCCATCCAGGTTCTGCGGGGCGGATCGGGCAGCTCTTCCATTGGGACGACGCTGGTCCCGTAGGGCATGTCGTCCAGGCCGGGGGACTGAGGCAGATCCAGCATGTGCTCGTTGATCCAGGCCCCAACGGGGATGGGGGCCTTGGCGCAGCCCAGCACCACGCCGTAGCGGACCACCTCTCCCCCCTTGGGAATGTCAGTCAGGGCGATTTTGTGGGCCTGGGGGATGTCCTCCCGGGTGACGACGCCGGGCATGACCCCGGTGCCGCGGGGGATGTCGTGGACCGCGATGGCTACGTTGTCCGCGTCCTTGACCTTGATGTAAAGCGGTGCGCTCATAGACGAATTACTCCCTTTTGGCCGATGTCATTCCACCGGACGCGGGGCGCGCCGGACGGAATGACATCGAGGTGTTATGATGATTACTGCTTGCCGGAGAGCTCCTTCTCCTGGCGCTTGGCCTTGCGGTTGTCCAGAACGGCGTAGACCACGGACAGGATGATCAGCGCCCAGATAACCCAGCCCATGGGACGCACGAACAGGCCGGTCAGGGAGCCGTTATAAGCGGTGAGCACCTGAATGAAGTAGTCCTCCAGGTCGCCGCCCAGAATGAAGCCGATGAGGAAGCAGGACACGGGGAAGTGGAACTTCTTGATCAGAAGGCCCACAATGCCGAAGAGCAGCAGGCACCACACGTCGAACATGCGGCCGTTGAGGGTGGCGTAGGCGCCCACGGTGCACATCATGAGCACCACGGGGTACAAGCGCTCCTGGGGAATGAGGACGATCTTCGCCAGCAGCTTTACCGGGAAGAACATGACCAGGTACATCAGGATATTGCAGCACAGCAGGGCCACCAGAATGGTGTTCCAGATCACCGGATTGTTGGTGATGAACAGGGGGCCCACCTGAATGCCCTGGAGCATGAAGGCGCCGATCAGGACGGCGGTGGTGGAGTCGCCGGGAATACCCAGGCTCAGCAGGGGCACCAGGGCGCCGCCGGTCAGGCCGTTGTTGGAAGTCTCAGAGGCGATCAGGCCCTCGGGCACGCCGGTGCCCAGCAGCTCGGGGTGCTTGGACCAGCTCTTGGCCTGGGAGTAGGCGATCAGGGAGGCCGCGGAGCCGCCCACACCGGGCAGGATGCCCATGAAGGTGCCCAGCAGGGCGGAGCGGAACACATTGATGATCTGCCCCTTGAAGTCGTGGAGAAGGCTGAACTTGACGTTGTTCTTGACCTCCAGCGTATCATCCTTGCTGTAGGAGGCGTGCATGCCAGTCTCACACTGCTGGAGCATCTCGGAGACGGCGAACAGGCCGATGAGCACGGGGAAGAGCTGGAAGCCGCTCTGCATCTGGCTCTCCAGGAACTCAGGGACCATGCGGTATTCATTGTTGACGGAGAACTGGTTCATCATGGCTACCAGCACGCCCAGCATACCGATCCACAGGCCGCGGAGCATCTGGCCCCGGGACAGGGCGGCGATGACGGTGAGGGCGAAGAGGATGATGAGGAACTTCTCCACGGCGGAGAACTTGATGGCCCAGCCGGCCAGGATGGGAGTGAAGAGGGCCAGCACCACCAGGGAGATCATGCCGCCCATGAAGGAGGAGGTGACGCCGATTTTCAGGGCGCGTTCTCCCTCGCCCCGCAAGGCCATTGGGTGTCCGTCGAAGGTCGTACACACCGACGACGGGGTGCCGGGAATGTTGATGAGGATGGCGGGGACCAAGCCGCCGGAGATGCCGCCCACATAGAGGCCCAGCAGCAGATAGAGGGCCATCTCCATGGAGTAGGCGTAGGTCAAGGGGAGGAACACGGCCACGGCCATGGTGGCCGTCATGCCGGGGATGGCGCCGAAGATGATGCCGATGACGACGCCGAACAGGGCCACGGCGATGTACTCCGGGCCGATCACGAAGGGCAGTTCAAATCCCATGAATCACACCAGCCTTTCTTTAGTAGAGAATGAAGCCCAGGGACGGAATCTCAATGGTGAGGAGACCGGAGGGCAGGGTGATGGCGAACGCGGTGCCGAACACAACGCTGATGATCAGGCAGGCCACCACGGAGATGATCAGGCTGGTGATGTGGTACCTGGGGTTTTTCAGCTGCGCCTTGTTGGCAAACAGGGTGTTGAACAGGAACAGGCAGATGATGGACCAGAAGGTGAAGCCCAGCTTGTCCAGCAGGAAGAAGTAGACCACCATCAGGGCGATCGTACCCCAGAATTTGAACTTGTCGTAGTGTTCCACGAAGAAGCGGCCGGGCTTGACAAAAAAGCCCTTGCCCGCCTTGATCCGGGCCCGCCCCTCCAGGGCGATCAGCAGGACGCCCAGAATCACCAGAATTCCAATGGTGATGATGGGGAAAATCCAGTGCTGGGTTGAATACTCCACATTGATACGCATCTTATTACCTCTCTTTCGCAGGGTGGTATCACAGAATATCACCCCGCTGAAGCGCCAACCGCCGGCTGGGCTTCAACGGGGTGACACTCCAACAGATATTAGGTCAGCTCGTCCAGGCCGGGGGCCACGTCGATGATCTCCTGGCCGATGTCCCGCTTGTCGCTGATGAACTGGCGGGAGGCCTCCAGATCCGCCTCCTCGGCGGTGACGGCGCTGTAGAGCAGGCCGGCCATCTCAGCCTGGAAATCGGGGTTCTCACAGACCTTCTGCATGGCGGCGGCGATCTCATTCAGAATGCCCTCGTCCATGTCCTTGGGGAAGAGCATGAAGAAGTCCTTGTTGAAGTCGAAGGGCTCGCCGTTGAAGGTGATGCCGTCGTCGGCCATGGAGATAACGCCGCTGCCCTCCAGGTTGCCGCAGGTGTCAAAGAGCTTCATGGCCAGCTGGGCGTCCACGCCCTCCTTGGTGAACTCCACGCAGGAGGAATAGTCGGCGTAGATGATGTCGGTGTTGCCGTCCCAGAGGCGCTGCTTCTTTTCGTCGGTGGTGCCGCCCACCAGGGCCTTGATGCGGCTGGCCACCTCGTCGCCGTACTGCTCCTGAACCCACATATACCACACCACAAAGTCCAGGTGGGAGGCGGAGCCGGACTCAATGTTCACCCGCAGCTCCTCGCCGGGGTTATCGGCCAGCCACTGGGCGGCCTCATTCAGGTTGTTGTAGGGTGCGTCGGCCTTGGCCACAAAGCAGCCGCCGGGGTTGACGCCGATGCGGGGGCCGACGGTCAGGTTCTCCAGGGCGTAGTCCTCACTGACCGCGCCGAAGAGTACGCTCAGGAACGCCATGTCGTGGAACATCATGATGGTGGTGCCGTCGCCCTTGGCCTTGGAGATGGTGTCCAGCGCCTGGGCGTTGCCGATGGCGTCCACCTTGCCGTTGAAGCCCATCTCCTCGCCCAGATAGCGAGTGACCATGTCGGCGATCATGTAGGAGTCGCCGCCGGTGGAGGTGGAGCCGATGACCACGCGGACGCGCTTGCCCTTCAGGCTGCTCTCGCCGGAGGCGGCGCTGCCGGTCGCCTCAGTGCCGGGATCGCCGGTGGAGGGAGTGCCGGTTTCCGTGTTAGAGGGGGTGCCGCCGCAGCCGGCCAGCAGGCCGACTGCCATGGAGGCGGAAAGAAGCAGAGCGGTCAGTTTCTTGAACTTCATTGTTCGATTCCTTCCTTTCATTCAGTTCATACACTGGGGATGTTCCGTGCGTGCTTGCGGGGGATGGGGGCGCTTCACTACCGTGGCACTATGATAGCAGGCCGCAGCATGGGTTTTCCATTCGCAAAAGGCAATGAAATGGGAGAGTAAATTTGTAAACTCTGTGTGGGTTTCAGAAAAATGAATTTAAGATTTCAAAAATACCCGTTCTGCGTTTCAAATATGGAATATTTGTTTCGCTTAAAACTGTAAATTTATAGAAATTATCGGTTGATTTTTATAGTTTGTCAGAAAAAACAAGTAAAATTTGTGCAAAACAGATAAGGACGGGCGCGGTTCGCCCTCCGCCTGCTGCTCCTTGTGCGGAACAAAAATCTCTGTTACACTGAACATGAATACAAAGTTTTTGTACCGTTCTGGTCAAAAGGAGTGTCACACCATGAAATCAGAATCTGCGGAGCTGGTAAGCGGCCTCATCCGCCAATACCGCCGCCTGCGCCTGCTCTACCTGGGTTATCTGGCGGCGGCCGTCCTGGCGGTGGTCTTCTTCTTTGTGGACAAGCGCGTTACCCTGGCGCTGGTGGCGGCCAGCCTGGTCTACCACCTGGTGGTGGTACGGAGGGCGGGGAAGGCCTACCAGCGGGCCTTTGTCCACGCCTGCGGCCAGTGTACCCTGGCCCGGCGCCTTCAGGACGCCCGCCATACCGAAGCGCCCACCCTGGAGGAGGGGGAGCTGCGCCGCGCCCGCCTGGTCGCCGCCAACGACGCCAAGGGCTCCGTCCTGGTGCGGGAGGGCGGCTCCGGTACCTACCACGGCCGCCGTGTGCGCCTGGGTGACGCCGGGTTTACCCATTCCTTCTCCATGGAGGGGAAAACCCACCACGAGTTCGTGGTGGGCACCTGGGTGACGGTGGAGCTGGGGAAGGACACCGGGCTGGACTGGCGGCTCATCCACGAGCGGGTGATGATGAAGCCGTCCCGGGACGCCATGCTGCGCCGGGAGAGCGGGCTGCGGCGGGTGGTGGGCTTCGGCCCCGGCTGGATGGAGGACGGCACCTGGTTTGCCCTCCGGCCGGAGGGCAAACCCGACGTGCCCGGTGACGCCTTCCTCGCCGCCCTGCGCCGGCTGTCCGCCGCCACCGACAAGCCCCTGGCCGTCTGCGTCCAGGGAGACCGCCTCCATGTCTTTGTCACCAACCGTATCCTGGGCCAGAAGGTATCCAGCCGCGTCCCGCCGAGCGCCGCCGTGGCCGAGGTGGATTTTCTCCCCGAGCTGGACGGAATTCTCAAGGCCTCGGACGCCCTGGTATAAAACTTCATGCGCCAAGAGCGCACCACGAAAACGGGCAAAGGCTTGTGGCGCATGGAGTTTATGCGCATATGGGCCGTCTCGGCCCATGCGCTTTGATTTCATGGCCGTGCCGCTGAAAGCGGCACATGGCCAATTTTGCTATGCTTTTGCATAGCAAACAGCAGACAGGGTGCGCCCCCCGGTATCGCCGGGGGCGC
>OGYQ01001000.1_pt1 | contig 18900 bp, 18 predicted proteins | sample 1576641 | NCBI WGS metagenome assembly OGYQ01 (sample SAMEA3541476, study PRJEB24748) | human gut metagenome | biome: human gut; feature: human-associated habitat; material: faeces | place: China | collected 2012
ACAGTCAATAAGTAGTCATTAGTATCTATACATGACTACTTAACTACTTACTACTTAACTACTGTATAAATGGAAACAAGTGAAATATTAAAAAAAGTTCGTCAGATTGAAATCAAGACACGAGGACTGTCTAACAATATCTTTGCAGGCCAATACCATTCGGCTTTCAAAGGTAGAGGTATGTCGTTCTCTGAAGTCCGTGAGTATCAGTTCGGCGACGATATACGCGACATCGACTGGAATGTGACGGCACGATTCAACAAACCTTATGTGAAGGTGTTTGAAGAAGAGCGCGAACTGACAGTGATGTTGATGGTCGATGTTTCCGGAAGTTTGGAATTTGGTACGGTTAAACAACTGAAGAAGGATATGGTAACGGAAATTGCAGCTACTCTTGCATTTTCCGCTATACAAAACAACGATAAAATTGGTGTGATCTTCTTTTCAGACCGGATAGAAAAGTTTATTCCTCCTAAAAAGGGACGTAAACACATTCTATATATTATCCGCGAACTGATTGACTTCCAGCCGGAAAGCCGTCGTACCAATATTCGTCTCGCATTGGAGTATCTGACTAATGTAATGAAAAGACGTTGTACAGCGTTTATTCTATCTGACTTCATCGATCAGGATAACTTTAAAAACGCTCTGACTATTGCCAACCGAAAGCATGACGTAGTGGCATTGCAGGTTTACGATAGGAGAGTGAGTGATCTTCCTCCGGTGGGACTGATGCGAATAAAAGATGCGGAAACCGGCCATGAACAATGGATCGATACTTCTTCCAAAGCTGTACGCCGGGCACACCGTGACTGGTGGATAAACAAACAGACCGAACTGAACGACACATTTACCAAAAGTAATGTTGACTCCGTATCTGTGAGAACCGACCAGGATTACGTAAAGGCATTGCTGAATTTATTTGCCAAACGAAATTAATGGAATCAAAGATGAATAGAAATATTATTCTGATAGCATTGTTATGTCTGCTTTCTATAGGTAGAGCTGTGGCACAGTCTGTTACAGTGGAAGCTAAGATAGATTCGTTGCAGATATTAATTGGCGAACAGGCGAAAGTACAATTACAAGTAGCGATGGACGCCAAACAACGTGCTGTTTTTCCTGCTTATACCGATACACTGGTGCGAGGGGTAGAAATTATAGAAACCGCCAAACCGGATACACAATTTCTGAATGATCGCCAACGAATGCTGATTACTCAGGAATACATTGTTACCTCGTTTGACTCAGCTCTCTATTATCTTCCGCCGATGCCTGTCACTGTGGATGGCAAAGAATATAGATCGAAAGCTCTGGCATTGAAAGTATATTCTATGCCAGTTGACACATTGCATCCAGACCAGTTTTTCGGACAGAAAACGGTGATGAAAGCGCCTTTCGCATGGGAAGACTGGTATGGGCTGATCGGTTGCTCATTTCTTGCATTGCCTTTACTCGGCTTATTGATCTATCTGATCATTCGTATACGTGATAACAAACCGATTATCCGTAAGATAAAAGTAGAACCTAAGTTGCCGCCACATCAGGCTGCTATGAAGGAAATCGAACGTATCAAGAATGAGAAAGTATGGCAGAAAGGACAGCCGAAGGCATATTATACGGAATTGACAGATACTCTTCGTACTTATATTAAAGATCGTTTCGGATTCAATGCACTAGAGATGACTTCTTCTGAAATCATCGATAAGTTATTGGAAATGAATGATAAAGAGGCAATATCAGATTTGAAGGAACTCTTCCAGACAGCTGATTTAGTAAAATTTGCCAAGCATGATCCGCAAATGAATGAAAATGATGCGAATTTGATTAATGCAATCGACTTTATCAACGAAACAAAGCAACCGGAAGAGGAGAATCAGAAACCGCAACCAACGGAAATCACAATTATCGAGAAACGTTCTCTGCGTACTAAAATATTATTAATCTGCGGTATTGTATTCTTGTCAGCAGCATTAATAGGTACTTTTGTATATATAGGTATGCAGCTTTATGATCTCTTTGCATAATGTGGTGTGAATACTAAATAGTAAACTGTTAAATCGAAAATAAAATGGTTTTTGCCAATATTGAATATCTGTTTTTGCTATTATTGCTTATACCTTATATTGTATGGTATATCTTGAAGCGAAAGAAAACTGAAGCTACCCTTCAGATTTCGGATGCACGGGTATATGCGCATACTCCTAAAAGTTATAAGAATTATTTGCTACATGCTCCATTTATACTGCGCGTCATTGCATTGGCTTTGATTATTGTGGTATTAGCGCGTCCGCAAAGCACTAATAAGTGGCAAAACAGCGAAATAGAGGGAATTGATATTATGCTGGCTATCGACGTGTCTACCAGTATGCTGGCGGAAGACTTGAAGCCAAACAGACTGGAAGCTGCTAAAGATGTAGCAGCCGAATTTATTAACGGACGCCCGAATGATAATATTGGTATCACTCTGTTTGCTGGAGAAACATTCACTCAATGCCCGCTGACTGTGGACCATGCTGTATTGCTGGATATGATTCATAATATCAAATGTGGCCTTATTGAAGATGGTACAGCTGTTGGTATGGGAGTTGCAAATGCTGTAACCCGCCTGAAAGACAGTAAAGCGAAATCAAAAGTTATCATCTTATTGACGGATGGTACCAATAATAAAGGAGATATTTCGCCATTGACAGCCGCTGAGATTGCCAAAAGTTTCGGTATCCGTGTGTATACCATCGGAGTGGGTACGAATGGAATGGCTCCATATCCTTATCCGGTCGGTAATACAGTACAGTATATCAATATGCCGGTGGAAATCGATGAGAAAACACTGACTCAGATTGCCGGTACTACCGATGGTAACTATTTCAGAGCTACGAGCAACTCGAAACTGAAAGAGGTATATGAAGAAATTGACAAGCTGGAGAAAACAAAGTTGAACGTAAAAGAGTATAGCAAACGGGAAGAAGACTATCGCTGGTTTGCACTGGCTGCTTTCCTTTGTGTACTACTGGAAGTTTTATTGCGTAATTCAATACTCAAGAAAATTCCGTAGGAATGTTTCGTCAATCGTGATTTGTAACGTAAAATAGGAAGAAGATGTTTCGATTTGAAGAACCTGCATATTTATATTTATTGCTGCTATTACCGTTTTTAGCAGCTTTCTACTTGTATTCCAATTACAGGAGACGGAGAAATATCCGACGTTTTGGAGATCCGGAATTGTTAGCGCAATTAATGCCGGATGTATCTAAATATCGACCGGATGTGAAATTCTGGCTCATCTTTGCCGCTATCGGCTTATTCTCAGTATTGTTGGCTCGTCCGCAATTTGGTTCCAAGCAGGAAACGGTGAAACGTAAAGGAGTGGAAGTGATTATAGCTCTGGATATATCCAATTCTATGCTGGCGCAGGATGTGCAGCCCAGCCGTTTGGAAAAAGCCAAGAGATTAATATCCAGATTGGTAGATGAATTAGATAACGACAAAGTCGGTATGATCGTATTTGCCGGAGATGCTTTTACCCAGCTACCGATCACGAGCGATTATATTTCCGCCAAAATGTTTTTGGAATCTATCAGCCCATCGCTGATTTCCAAGCAGGGTACAGCAATCGGAGAGGCAATCAACCTGGCAACCCGCAGTTTTACTCCGCAAGAAGGAGTGGGACGTGCTATCATTGTTATCACGGATGGTGAGAATCATGAAGGTGGCGCTGTAGAAGCTGCTAAAGCTGCTGCCGAAAAAGGGATTCAGGTAAGTGTGCTGGGAGTAGGTATGCCCGAAGGTGCTCCTATTCCTGTAGAAGGTACCAATGATTATCGCCGTGACCGCGAAGGTAATGTAATTGTAACCCGTCTGAATGAGGGCATGTGTCAAGAAATAGCCAAAGACGGAAAGGGTATCTATGTACGGGTAGATAATTCTAATTCTGCTCAAAAGGCTATCAGTCAGGAAATAAGTAAGATGGCTAAGTCTGATGTGGAATCGAAAATATATACGGATTTCAACGAACAGTTTCAGGCTATTGCATGGATCATTTTACTATTGTTACTAGCTGAGATGTTAATTTTGGATCGTAAGAATCCATTATTCAAAAACGTTCATCTGTTCTCTAATAAGAAGTAAGCTATGCGTATGTTAAAAATGAAATATATCCTGTTTGCTGCTTTTCTGTTATCGGCTGCCGGCGTTTCGGCACAGAAAGCAGAGCGTGACTATATCCGCAAAGGAAATCGTCTGTTCAATGATAGTGTATTCGTAGATGCAGAAGTTAATTATCGCAAGGCTTTGGAAGTTAATCCTAAATCTGCTGTATCCATGTACAATTTGGGAAATACGCTCTCACAACAACAAAAGTTTCAGGAAGCCATGGAGCAATATGATTCCGCCAGCAAAATAGAAAAGGATAAAATGAAATTGGCACACATTTACCATAATATGGGAGTGCTTTTTCAAGCTGGTAAAGATTATGCAAAAGCAGTGGATGCCTACAAAATGTCGCTGCGCAACAATCCTGCAGATCATGAAACACGGTATAACCTGGCACTCGCCCAAAAGATGTTGAAAGACCAACAGAATCAGCAGGATCAAGATCAAAATCAAGACCAGAATAAAGATCAGCAGCAGAAACAAGACCAGAAACAGGATCAAAACAAAGATAAACAGAACGATCAGAAGAAAGACGACCAAAAGGATCAGCAACAACCGCCGAAGCCTGAAAAACAAGATAATCAGATGTCAAAGGAAAATGCTGAGCAGTTACTTAATTCTGTGATGCAGGATGAGAAAGACGTACAAGACAAAGTGAAGAAACAACAGAAAGTTATTCAGGGCGGTCGTCTGGAAAAAGATTGGTAATAATAAAAAGTTGATGATATAAATTTCATAAGCAATGAAAAAACTGATTGTTATATTGATGGCATTGATAGCATATAGCACCCAAGCGTTTGCCGACAAGGTGTCATTCACTGCTTCCGCTCCTGATGTAGTGGTAGTAGGGGATCAATTCAGGCTATCTTATACAGTAACTACAAAAAAAGTAAAAGACTTTCAGACACCGTCTATCAAAGGATTCGATGTTCTGATGGGACCAAGTCGTTCTGAACAAAGCAGTACACAGATAATGAATGGTAATGTCACCTCTACAAGTAGTATTACATTCACTTATATATTGATGGCAAATACTGCTGGTGAATATACAATCCCCGGAGCTTCTATTGTAGCTGATGGCAACCAGATGGTTTCAAACTCCGTAAAGGTGAAGGTTTTGCCACAAGACCAGGCTAGTAATGGAGGACAAAATGACGGTAGCTCATCTGCACGCTCTTCATCCGGTACAAGTGTATCTAATCAGGATTTGTTTATCACAGCAACTGCTAGTAAAACGAATGTATACGAGCAGGAAGCATTTGTCCTGACCTATAAAATATACACCAGAGAACATGACTTGCAATTGAATAATGCCAAACTGCCTGACTTTAAAGGATTTCATTCTCAAGAAATTGAAATGAATGCAAATGCAAGATGGACACAGGAACATTATAAAGGACGTAACTATAATACGACAATCTATCGCCAATTCGTATTATTTCCCCAGCAACCGGGTAAGTTATTTATAGAACCGGCACAGTTCCAGATGACGGTAGGTAAAGCTGTACAATCTGACGATCCTTTTGATGCATTTTTCAATGGTGGAAGCAATGTAGTTAAAGTACCGAAATCTATCGTTACTCCTAAAATAGCAATTAATGTCAATCCGCTTCCTGCTGGTAAACCTGCAAACTTTTCAGGTGGAGTGGGAGAGTTCAACATTTCTTCTTCCATCAATAGCAAGGAGCTGAAAACTAATGATGCTATCACTATCAAGTTAGTCATCTCCGGAACCGGAAACCTAAAGCTGATTTCTAATCCGGAAATTAAGTTCCCGGATGACTTTGAAGTATATGATCCGAAAGTGGACAACCAGGTCAGATTAACTCAGGAAGGTCTTACAGGAAACAAAGTCATTGAATATCTGGCTATTCCAAGACATGCAGGCAATTATAAAATCCCGGGAGTATCTTTCAGCTACTTCGATATCCGTTCAAAATCTTACAAAACGTTGAAAACGGAAGACTACGTAATCAATGTTGAAAAAGGTGCAGGAAATGCTGATCAGGTGATTGCCAATTTCACCAATAAAGAAGACTTGAAAGTATTGGGTGAAGATATCCGTTACATTAAGCAAAATGAAGTTACTCTCCAGCCTAAGGGTAGTTTCTTCTATGGCTCAATGACCTATTGGCTGTTCTATATCATTCCTGCTCTAGCCTTCATCATCTTCTTTATCATCTACCGCAAGCAAGCCGCTGCAAATGCCAATGTTGCCAAGATGAAGACTAAGAAAGCTAATAAAGTAGCAACCAAACGCATGAAACTAGCCGGTAAGCTACTCTCTGAAAACAAGAAAGATGCCTTCTATGATGAAGTACTGAAAGCATTGTGGGGATATATCAGTGACAAACTTAGTATTCCGGTTTCCCGTTTGTCGAAAGACAATATTGAAGAGAAGCTGAGAAACCATGGAGTAAGTGAAGAACTAATTAAAGAATTCCTGAATGCATTGAATGATTGTGAATTTGCCCGTTTCGCTCCGGGTGATGAAAATCAGGCAATGGATAAAGTCTACTCTTCTTCAATAGAAGTGATAAGCAGAATGGAAAATTCAATAAAACATTAACCCAGAAGAGATTGTGTCATGAAAAAAATATTGTTTTTTATATTATTATCAATGTCAGTTACTTGCTTCGGACAGGGAACTCAGAGCATTGATTCTATACAAACAACTGAAGCTGATTCTATCCATGCGGGTTCACATACATTTTCTGATACGAAATTGGAAGATGTAACAAAAGCCGAAGGAGATTCCGCATATATAAAAGATGATTATGCAACTGCTATCCAAATATATGAATCCTTATTAAAAAATGGGGAATCTGCGGATGTGTACTATAATTTAGGAAACAGTTACTACAAAGCTGGAGAAATTGCAAAAGCCGTACTCAACTACGAACGTGCTTTGCTTATGAAACCAGGAAACAGCGACATCCGTGCCAATCTGGAAGTGGCACGCGCTAAAACAATAGATAAAGTAGAACCTGCTCCGGAAGTTTTCTTTGTATCATGGACCAAAGCCTTGATAAACAGTATGAGTGTAGACGCATGGGCTACATGGGGAATTGTCTCCTTTATTCTATTTATCATCGCTCTTTACTTCTTTATTTTCTCCAAGCAGATTATACTGAAAAAAACAGGATTTATATCAGGTATCGTTTTCTTAATCGTTGTGATATGCTCTAATCTTTTTGCTTCAAAGCAAAAAGAACGTTTAGTAAATAGAAGCGAAGCGATCGTCATGAATCCTAGTGTAACAGTTCGCAGCACTCCGAGTGAAAGTGGAACAAGTTTGTTCATCCTTCATGAAGGACGTAAGGTCAGTATCAAAGATAACTCAATGAAAGAATGGAAAGAAATTCGCTTGGAAGACGGCAAAGTAGGATGGGTACCGGCTTCCGCTATTGAAGTGATATAAAATTCGTAAACAGAATTTAGGAATTTAGGAAAAAAGATAAGCAAATAATTTGTTTTATCTTTTTTTTTGCTTAAGTTTATAGCGTGATAAAAAATTAAATACAATATAGTATTAACCATTAAATTTATGAGACATGAGAACAATAACATTTAATGAACTCCGTAAAATTAAAGATTCATTGCCTAGCGGTAGCATGCATAGAATAGCAGACGAACTTGGTTTGCACGTAGATACAGTGCGCAACTTCTTCGGAGGCCATAATTTCAAGGAAGGAAAAAGTGTCGGAATACATCTTGAGCCCGGTCCGGATGGCGGGCTTGTAATGCTGGATGACACAACTGTTCTCGACCGGGCTCTAAAAATTTTAGATGAAATAAACATGAGTATGCAAAAAGAACAAGCTACCGAACCTATGCAAATTTAAAATATAAAACAAGAATCCCAATTGCCCAAACAATTGGGATTTCTTATTTGTTTACCTTCAAAAACAGATTATTATGGAAGATAAATTAGTAACCTTAGCTATTCTGACTTATACAAAAGCTCAGATTCTAAAGAATGTCCTCGAAAATGAAGGAATAGAAACATACATTCATAACGTAAATCAAATACAACCTGTTGTATCTTCAGGAGTACGTCTGCGAATTAAAGAAAGTGATCTACCACGTGCATTAAAAATAACGGAAAGCTCGACCTGGTTATCTGAAAGTATAGTGGGAGAGAAGCCCCCCAAGGTAGATAGTAAATCAAACAAAATTTTAATACCTGTCGACTTCTCCAGTTATTCGATGAAAGCGTGTGAATTTGGCTTTAATTTGGCCAAAACTGAGAATTCTGAAGTGATTCTATTACATGTTTACTTTACACCGATATACGCTTCGTCATTACCATATGGCGATGTATTCAATTATCAGATCGGAGATGAAGAATCTGTTAAAACAATCATCCAGCAGGTCCATTCAGATCTCAACGCACTATCTGATAAGATTAAGGAAAAAGTTGCATCTGGAGAATTTCCGGATATCAAATATAGTTGCATTTTACGAGAAGGAATTCCGGAGGAAGAAATCTTAAGATATGCCAAGGAGCAACGTCCTAAGGTTATCATTATGGGAACGCGTGGAAAAAGCCAGAAAGACATTGACTTAATTGGCAGTGTAACAGCTGAAATTATTGATCGAAGCCGCACAGCAGTATTGGCTATTCCGGAAAATACTCCGTTCAAAGAATTCAATGAAGTAAAACGTATTGCTTTCTTAACCAATTTTGATCAGAGAGACTTGATTGCTTTTGAAGCATTTTTCAACACATGGAAATCTTTCCATTTTTCAGTCTCATTAATTCATCTGGCTGAATCCAAAGATACTTGGAATGAAATTAAACTTGCAGGTATCAAAGACTATTTCCAAAAACAATATCCCGGGCTTGAAATTCATTATGATGTGGTAATGAATGATAATCTATTAAAAGGACTTGATCAATATATCAAAGATAATCAAATAGATATAATAACATTAACTTCCTATAAGAGGAATATATTTGCACGATTATTTAACCCGAGTATTGCTCGTAAGATGATTTTCCATTCTGATACACCATTGCTTGTTATTAACGGATGATCAGAAAGAAACATCAGAAAGAACGAAAATAAGCTGTTTACGTTTAGGGAATAATGATGATTATGCCAATATAATATAAGTTAATGATAACCAATGTATGTTATATAGTAGTTGAAATCCTCATGATAGATATAAATAAACATGCGAGGAATCCCATTAACAACTATATCTAGGAACTGATACTGATACAAATAAATCGGAGAAAGATTCCTAAGGAAGTCGAATATTTCGATCAGATCATGAAAGGGGATAGGACAGCCTTTAATATAACAATTCATATGTAATTATATTTTAATCCTGTCATTTTTCGTATAATAGGACAAGAGAAAAGGACAGCTGAGTGGATTAATCAGCTGCCCTTCGGGAAAATGACATGGGTTTTACTTACGTCTTAAATAACGTATAAATTCAATAATTGCCCAAAATATTGCACCATAAAATGCAAGACCAAACAAACAAGCCAACAAAAACAAGAATGAATGCATAACTACATTTAAATTAATTAAACAATATTTTGCAGCAAATTTATTAAATTATTTCCAAGGAACTCCATATTCTGAAGCAGCACGAGCAACCATATTACGAACAGTACCAATAGTACCGGAACCACTATAAATAAGATTAAACAAAGTAGCCTCTACAGTTTTCACACGATTCTCATACGTAGCAACATCAAACTGATTCTGATAAACTTGAGAAGTATTCTGCAAAACCTGACCTTCAGTACGAGCAGCAGTTTCAGCAATCTTAGCAATCTCATGCTCTACCTGTTTACGAGTCAATGCACCTTGTGCATACTTAAGCTGAATATCAGCAGTTTTTTGAGCAAGATCCATCTTAATCTGAGCATCCATCCATGAGAGCTGTTTGTCAGCAAGAAGAGTCTGAATATTGATCAATTTATTCTGAGCACGCATATTAGCAATATTCTGATCATTGACAGCCATCTGAGAAGAGGCAAGATCTTTATTCATAGAATAGATCAATTTGTCCAAAGCGAGGCGACCTTCTTGAGTTTTAGCTTGCGTCCGCATCTGGACAATCTCCGCCATCATCTTAGCAGCCTTATACTTACCTTCAATACGAAGATTATCAGCTTCAGCACGCTTCACATCACGCTCCGGTTCTCTCAGTACTTGATCCATAGCCAAACCTAATCCTTGAGCAATTCCGGAATAGTCAGCAGAATACGGAGTAGCAGTAGGAGGAGTCACACCTTGAGCAGAAGGTGAAGTAGCAGACGTACCATTAGAAACAGAAGCAGTTCCGGCACTACCACCATTCATCATAAGATAAGGATTCAATCCAGCAGCTTCCAAACGTTGACGCTGATTAGAAGCAGAATTATACTCAAGCATATCCCAAGAGTTTTGCTTAGCATCATTATAAAAATCCCATTGATCACCAAGCTGTTGATGGTACATCTCAGTATTATAATCCATCTGCTTCTGAAGCATCTTTTCATTAAAAGCATTGTTTTGCTGAGCAATATTAGAATTACCTTTATTAGAAGTGATAGAACTTCCAATAGCACCGGCAGCACCAATACCTGCAGCAGCCAAACTTGCAGCAGTTGCACCAATAGCCATAAAATAGAAATTTAAGTTAAACAATACGCAACAAAGTTGCGATCAATTTGCGTTTCACGCAGAGATAAGGTTTAGGTTAAAAAAAATTAAGGGGAGGCTGATCGCAAGCCCGTTTTTCAGTTTTCCATGTCTGAGACTCAGAAAGGTCTTAAGGACAGAATTTTTTTAACGGAGCCGGACAGCTCCCCCCAAAGGGGACCCCCCATCGCGCGCAGACCTGATCTTTTATCGCACGCGCACGCAAAAAAGGGACGTGCACGTACGTTATTATTACTCAGTAGGCGCAGAAGATTCAACAGGCTGAGATGAAGGCTGAGACTGATCCTGTAAAGCAGCAAGTTCAGCAATAGCAGCATCACTAGAGCTCATAAGATAGGAACTCCAAGCCATCAATTCAGAAGGTGACTGAACAAAACGAGACTTCACAAAATTGATCAACTGATCATCACCAAGTTTAGAGCGAAGATCACCGAACTTAGGTTCATTGATCACAAGAGAATCAAAATAAGAAAGAAGGTTTTCACGAGTCAGACGATCAAGACGCTGTTGATTAAAAAGCATATAAATATCAGACGTCAAACGAATAGATTTAACCTTATCACACTCAAATTCAGCAAACAAAAACTGATCAACAGAAGAGGCTTCTCTAAATTCCGAACAAACCATTTCCTTTGAACTAAGCTCAACAGGAGCAACCTTAAATTCATAAGGAACTAAACGACGTTTTGCAAACATAACGATGAATCTTAAAAGTTAAAAAAAACAAAGGACTAGTAAGGCAAGCCATCGGTATCAAAATTACGAACCACCTTAATGTCAAAATAAGTACTACACAAGAATTGATCAGTAGAAACCTGATCAGAAGCTCCAACCGCAAAAATAGGATTTAAACAATTAGGATTAACCTTATAAGTAACAAAGGTAATAGGAACAGAAGTATCAATCTGATAATTAGAAGATACATTCAACTGATTAATAATCGATTCGTTACCATAAGAAATTACCCAAGAATTCAAAGTATCCTTAAAACCGCCAAAAGAGAAATCGACATCAGTCTTATAATCAATATAGCGAGGCGCATAACCAAGAAGAGTATTAACCGTAATAGTAGAAGAAACAGAACCAAAAGAAGACTTCAAAGGATTAAGCATCCTAACAAGAGGAACGGATTCCATGCCAACACGATCAAACTCGGGAATAGCATAATCCGTAGCATTAATCTTGGTAAAAGAAGAATTAATCAAGTCACTGGTATAATCCAAAAGAGGAAGACAATGATAGATACAATAAATCAAACCATAACGAGCACCAGCGTCAAATGAAATACGTCCATTAGAGACGCCTACGCCTTTTCCTGCAATATCAGCAGAATTATCAGAAGTAATATTCTGATTTACAACTTCATTGATATCAATAGAAGAAGTTATACCACCAAGATAGGTAGAAAGCTCGGAGGCAGCATCAGAACCGGAAACATTCCAATGTTTTTCGACCTGCTCCTTGTAATCTTTATTACCGGACTGAGTAATTTCTTTCCATTTCTGTAAGAACTCAGCTTGGCGCAAGGCAAGAATAGAAAACGAAGTTCCAGCAGTTGCATTCGGAGCAGCAGAGTTTACATTAATGGTAACACCTACAGAAGTAAATGCAGTATTAGCAGCAGGAGTAGCGTTTGGAGTCTGACCCATAGCAGAAGAAACGATAATACCGGATAAAGGAGCAACAACAGAAGCAGAATCACCATACTGTTGACGAGGAACAACACCGTGGAACAGATCCTTTTGCCAATTGCAATAACGAAGATCAAACATGTTATAGTACTGATAGAAATTAGCACTAGTCAAAGAAGAAGAAGCAATTTCCATAGAAGTAGTACCGTTCATGTAATCAACATTGAAACAAGAAGGATTGATCTTTTCCCACTGAGAATCACGGAAATGATCAGCATAAATCTTCTGATAACCAAGAAGCCCAAAAACGTTCATCTGAAGGTTAGAGAAAAGAGGCTTACTAGAGAAAGTATTAGCCTTAGATTCAGCATAAGTGTAAAAATTACCATAGCCAAGATACTCCAAAAGCTTAGCAGAACACCTTGCACGGTTATAACCAAAAAAATTTAAGCGATGAGCATCAGTAGAATCAACAGCAACCTTATTCAGATAAGAAGCAATACTACTACAAGTAACATAAGGCATCTCTCCTTTAAGAGCATAAGAGCCATTACCAGCAATAGATAAAGCATGCTGAGGATTATCATACATCTGAGTCAGCACAGTTCCTGCCTTATTCCAAAGGAGTTCATAAGGAACAAAGTAGAAATCATAATACTCTCTCATACGAGCAAAAGCCGCAGTATTCAGAGGCTGAGTACGGGTAAAAGTTTTAAGATCAATCTCAAACTTGTCACCGGGAAGAACCTCCTTACAAAGAATAGGAAGAAGCTCACCTGCCTTAGCAGTAAAGTTACGTTTTGAACTAAGATCAAAACCATTTCGAGAAGTCTTATTTCTTAAAGACTTCAAAGACATGATATTAGCCATAAATCAATAAATTAAAAATTTAATAATTATTCGTCAATGAATATCTTATTAGCATCATTGAGTCTCTTATGCTTAATACGATCATTGAAAAGTTTCTTGACATCCGAAGCATACAAACGGTACACAGGAGTTTTTTCGAATCGTCCAGATTCCGTGTAAACATTATTATAAAAATAAGGATAATAAGAATTTTCCCATTGATCAGTACAAAGATCATCATCACCAATCAAATCACTCTCATAAAATTCCTGCTGAGATTCAAAGAATGAAGTAAGGTGCATATAATCAAGATAAGAGTAGAACTCCTCAATCATACGCTGTTTAGACTTACGTTCAGCAAGGGTAATACGATCACAAACAAAATACAAGAAATGTTTAGAGACAAGTAACTCAACGTAGATTCGATGAACCCAACGGTTAAATTCATCCGATTCTACAGGTCGAACCATAGCGTCACGATCAAGAAAATAATTAGAAAGATCAAGCAAAGACTTCTGATCTGATACATGTCCAAACAAATCAAGTAAGTAAGTATCATCCGTAAAATGAAAATGTTTTATATAAAAAGCTATTTCTTTCGCAAGTGAGAACGTCGTTTCTGAGGAAGGGAATAAACGCCTCGCTGTATCATAAATTCCGTAAGAGTAAGCACGTTCACGTGAAGATTTAGAAGCAAATCCTTTACATCGGGGAAAGTAGTAAGTGTAACACGACCGCCATACGTCAAACTCTTTATACTTGCCATTGAGTACGATGCTTCTTTTAACAAAATCTTTAAGGGTAGATGAGTATATCTTCTCACGTTGACAGTCAAGAAAGCCTTGACCCAATTTCTGAGAATGAACGTTGAACGGACAGACGGAACTAAGTTTAAAAACTTTGGGTATAGTGCAACTGCTATTAACATAGCTCGCAACGTATGATGAACACTGACCTTTGGATATTTGACAGTCGATACGACCAAAGGTCCATGCTTGAGATATATTCTCTGAACATACCTGTAACGCTTCGTCTGATTGGAGGAATAATAAGATATGATAATGCGGGCGGAAATGGACAGGTCCATATTCTCCGACAGCAAAGTAACGCACTTTTTCCGAAGGACATTGTTTTGAGACATAATAACGTAATCTTTTAAAAAATAATTGCAAATCAGTTTTACGAAGATAGGGGACATCTCCAAAGAGATAGAACTTGTTTAATAAACGATCAATATCTTCTTGCTTCATATCAGATGGACCAAGAATTTCACCTGTTTCCTTATCTACAAGATCATTACCAAATGGGCGTTCAAGACTATCTACAAAAGTAGCACGAGGAATATAACGATTAGCATAAGTAAGAGTTATAAACAATGTGTGCTTAGCAGTATAAGATTCAAGATCACACTGAAAGGCATAACGTGAGTTTTTAGCCAACGTACATGCCTGACAGTGACCACAAGGAACAACCATAGATTCGTTAATATAAGGATTAACGATTTTCTTAGGATGAAGACACTTGCAAAAAGGATTCTTAATCATATCAGAACTTAGGAGTAAAGTTAATCTGAGTTGAATCTACTGAACTAGTAATAGCCTGTTCCGTTTTCTGAGTACTATTCGAGTTGTTCTTCGAAACAGATAAGGACAATGTACAGGATTGCACAAACAAAGTTGCGGAGATTGAAAGAATCGCAGTAACGACGATCTTAATGATGTCATAGATTTGTTGATTAGAGAGCTTCATATTATTCTTCAATTAAAGTTATCATACAAACATGATCAGCAAGCGTATTAAAAGATCTAGCGATCTTCTGAGCTTCTGAAACAGTAATACCAAAAAGAGAAAACTGAGATACAGGAATCAGTTTAGTAACACGAGAGTAAGCAACACGAGTAACAATAACACGGGATACCGTGAAATCAAAATCGTTTTTCTGATTAAAACGTTCAGTCCATTTTCCTTTTTTCGCAGACATATTCAAATAGGTTTTAAATTTCTGCTGCAAATAAAGGGAATAATTATCATTATGTTTAATAGAAAAAACAGATAATACTTATAACTAATTTCTCTCTCTTCTCTCTAAAACCAAAAGAGGCATTCCAAACGAATTGGTATAGCCTCTTTTTTATTTTCTCACATAAAGAAATTCATCATTATATAGTTTAATAAAAATCAGAATCATCATTCAAGCTTCTTTATTTGTAAAAACAAAAAAGACTATCCCAATTTAAATTTTGGGATAGTCTTTTATAATAACTGACTTAATATAATTATTTCATCATCTTATCGATTTCTTCAAACTCAGGACCCATGTTCAGATTATAGTAAACACGGTAAAGACCCTGTAACCACAAATCTTTCTGATCAGGTTTCAAAGCTCTGGCTTTTTCGTAGAATGGCTTAGCTTCTTCATAGAATTTCTTCACTGTAGCTTGTGCCTCTGCATATTTCGGATCATTGATATCTGTTGTAGCTTTATCAGCATAATCCTGAGCCTTCATCAAATACACTAATCCTACATTAGAATATGCCTCTGCATATTCAGGATCTGCAGCAATAGCTTTCTTGTAGAACTCAATAGCTTTATCATATTCTTTCATATTATGATAAAGATACGCTTTCACATAAAGATACAACTTGTTATTAGCATCAGTAGACAACATTCTATCAGCAAATTCCATTGCTTTAGAAGCTTGGTTAGAGCTAGTATAGTAATCTACCAAATTCGCAAAGAAATAATCATTTCCAGGGAATTTTAAAATACCTTCTTCCAATGATTTAACCCATGCTGCAGTATCACCTTTAGCTTTATATGCATCTGCCATCAATTGCATTGCAAACTTACCGCCATCTTTGTCATCCAAAGCAGCAGGAGCATATTTAATAATTGCATCTTTATCTCCTACTCTGTCAGCAGCCAATGTTGCGTAATATGCTATTTGTGCCAAAAGAGTATCTGTTTTAGCCAAATTTTGCTCTGCCAACATAGGATAAGAAGCTGATTCTACGTATGTTGCAAAGAATTGCAAAGCTTCCTTATTCTTATCAAGGTTAAAGAATTGAATACCACCGTTAATTAAGTTAGGACGTTCAACCAATATAGTTGAAGCATTTGCTTTTCTATATTTGTTTTTAATTTTACCTTTTTCATTAGGTACTTGAGCTAGATCATCACATTTAGTATAATACTCAAACATTTTTAAAATGCTGTTGTATGCCTTCAATGTGTCAAACGGCTGTTTCAGAACACCTTTCTTATCACGTTCTTCTTCAATAAAACGTTTCTGAATAAATCCAGCAACGTCCCATGTGTCAGGAAGATCCTTGGTCTCAGGGTTCTTAATGGCTTCATTAATCAGCTTTTCAGCTTGATTAAAATTCGGTTTTACATCACTGGCAATGCTTTTGGCTTCTTTTACATTCTTCATTTGAGCGAATGATAAGCTTACGGCCATCAATAAAACCATTGAAAATAATACTCTTTTCATGATTGTTGTTTGATTAATTATTAATATTATGTCTATTCCTCAATTTCGTTGTTATTTTCATTAACATCTGTAGCAGTATCTGCATTGTCAACATCCTGATCAGTAGTCAGATCACTGACAATAGTACCTTCTGCTTCTTCTGTGGGAACTTCATCCTCAAGACTTTCTGTCATTACTTTACATACAGAACCAATCTGATCGTTACGTTTTTCAAGATTAATCAGACGAACACCTTGAGTAGCACGTCCCATAATACGGACATCAGCAACTTTCAGACGGATAGTTATTCCGGATTTATTGATAATCATTAAGTCGTTCTCATCAGTCACTGACTTAATTGTTACCAACTTACCTGTTTTTTCAGTAATATTCATGGTCTTTACACCCTTACCACCGCGATTAGTCTTACGATAATCTTCAATTTCAGAGCGTTTACCATATCCCTGTTCAGAAACAACCATTACGGATTCTGTTTCCAAATCTTTTATACATATCATTCCTATTACTTCATCCTGACCATCATTATCCAATGTAATACCACGTACACCTGTAGCCGTACGTCCCATTACACGAACTGCAGCTTCATGGAAACGAATAGCCCGACCATTACGATTAGCAATAATGATTTCATTATTACCATTCGTCATTCGAACTTCAATTACACTGTCATCCTCACGAATTGTAATAGCATTTACACCATTCTGACGCGGGCGTGAATATTGTTCAAGCAATGTCTTCTTGATAACACCTTTCTTCGTACAGAATAATACGTAATGACTATTGATATATTCAGTGTCATCCAGGCTCTTAACACGCAAATATGCAGTAACACTGTCATCAGAGTCAATATTTAACAGGTTTTGTATAGCACGTCCTTTGGAATTCTTCGTTCCTTCCGGTATCTCATAAACTTTCAGCCAATAACATTTACCTTTTTGTGTAAAGAACATCATGGTATTGTGCATAGTAGCCGGATATATATGCTCTACAAAGTCCGCATCACGAGTTTCTGTTCCCTTAGAGCCTACCCCACCACGATTCTGCGCACGGAATTCTGTTAATGGCGTACGTTTGATATATCCCATATGAGATATTGTGATAATCATCTGATCATCAGCATAGAAGTCCTCCGGATTAAACTCTTCGGAAGAATAAACGATTTCAGAACGACGTTCGTCACCATATTTCGCTTTAACTTCCAATAATTCATCTTTCATCACCTTACGACATACCTCATCATCAGCCAAAATGCTTTCCAAATAAGCAATCTGTTTCATGATTTCTTCGTATTCAGCATGAAGCTGATCCTGCATCAGACCAGTCAACTGACGCAAACGCATCTCTACAATTGCACGTGACTGTATTTCTGTCAGGTTAAAACGTTCTATCAAACCTGCAATAGCATCATTTGGAGTCTTAGCTGCACGAATAATACGAATAACTTCATCAATATTATCAGAAGCAATGATTAAACCTTCAAGGATATGTGCACGTTCCTTTGCTTTACGCAGATCGAACTGAGTACGGCGGATAACTACTTCGTGCCTGTGCTCTACGAAGTATTTAATCATATCTCTCAGATTCAATGTCTTAGGACGTCCGTGAACCAATGCAACATTATTCACACCGAAGGAAGTCTGTAAGGCTGTCATCTTATACAGCTTATTCAGCACTACGCTTGCATTAGCATCACGTTTTACATCGATAACGATACGCATACCGTCACGGTCAGACTCGTCGTTTGCATTCGAGATACCTTCTATTCTCTTATCGTTAACAAGATCAGCAATATATTTGATCAGTTCAGCCTTATTAACATTATAAGGGATCTCAGTCACTACGATTTTATCATGTGTCTGTCCGGTTTCAATTTCCGCTTTTGCACGCATTACTACACGTCCACGACCTGTCAGATATCCTTCACGTACTCCGCTGATACCATATATATAACCACCTGTAGGGAAATCCGGAGCTTTGACATAAGTCATCAGTTCCTCTACTGTGATTTCCTGATTATCAATATATGCTTCACAAGCATCAATTACTTCCGAAAGATTATGAGGAGGCATATTAGTTGCCATACCTACCGCAATACCTGTAGTACCG
>OGYQ01001005.1_pt1 | contig 18773 bp, 27 predicted proteins | sample 1576641 | NCBI WGS metagenome assembly OGYQ01 (sample SAMEA3541476, study PRJEB24748) | human gut metagenome | biome: human gut; feature: human-associated habitat; material: faeces | place: China | collected 2012
TTTCCTGTTCCTGAATACGGTTTTTATACACGATCTTTACCAGTGTTTTAATTCGCTCTTAAATCTGCGATCTACAGCAAGTGTATATCGTGCAATCGATGTCGGATTGTCTCCCTGTGAATATCGGATTTCCGGATCTCTTGTTAGTCGTCCCATTAAAATTACTTTGTTCATTGTATTCTCCTGTCTGCCTCCCACCCTTTGGGCAGGAGGCTCTTTCTTTCTTGTTATGAAATGATTGTGAAATCCGAATAATCCGCAAGCTCCACTTCCAGATACTCTTTGATGTTCTTCATTGCCATATTTTCCCAGGCTCCTCCATCTGCTTCAAAGAGAGCGCATCTTACACCATCGTCCGATTTCATCCGGAAAATAAACTCACTCATAGGCTGCTGCACTTCATGGAATGTACGGTATGGACGTAATGTGACCGGATTCGGCACAATCGCATCTCCCTTGGATGCAATTCCTGTCTTTACAGTAGCCTTCTGCGAAATACCATCATCGCTATACTGTGCCACAGATCCATCTTCCACGGTTCCGGCGAACTTTAACACCAATGCCCTGTCGCTGTTTGGATCCTCAAGAAACTTAGCCTGTAATCCGATACAGAAACGTTCGTGGTCAATGAATCTTCCGTATTCAAACTCCGGCACCCTTGCAACCACCTCAACCATGTTTTCTCTAATCCGCTCATCGTCAAGAGCTGAATATAGTGATACTTTGGTCGGGCTCTGAACATGTACGATCATCTTTTCATCCATTTCATCAACCTTTGATTTAATGTAATCCACAAGGCTTGTCAGAGTATTCATCTGAACTGCGCTTGCTTTCGGGTTATGTATAATCGGCTTTAATTCTTTGTCAGAATACGTGATTCCATTAATGCTCTTCATATGCGGTTCGCTCAGCCCTAACAAATACTCAATCGCTTCTTTAATAATTCCTGCCATGATTTTCCTCCTTTATCTCGCCAATCTAACGATTTTTTCTTCTCTAATTTCTCCGGTTTCTGTATCAACACGTTTCCCATCAATTGTTATTTCGCTTGTCCGATCAATCGGATAATCAGAAAGTGTCATCTGCCCTTTTATTCCCGGGCCATATTCCATGGCTTCCACTTCACCTGTTTTAAGATTCTTTGCGATAGAAAACTTTGTTTCTACCGGCTTAACCGGGGCGAGTTTTGTATCCACGGAAATTTCACAAGTAGAATCATCCCTGTCCTCATTTTGTGTGAATGACAGTTTGATTGTCACAACACGCTTATTCTTCCACGGAGTATTCGGATCCTGCATATTAGCAAATACCTTCTGCAATGCCTGATTAGCTTTCTCCTGTAACGCTCCTCCTGCTACTTCCTGCAATTTCAATGTTTCCATAATCGCTTTTCCTTTCTAAAAATATTGGATTTATATAAATTTGACCGGTCAAAATACTTTTAAAATGGATTCAGACTTAACTCAGTCTCGAATCCTTTCTCTGCCACATAGACATTCACATCACAGTCTACGATTTCCTTTATTTCTCGTCTGAATCGTCCTGGCTCGCCATTCTGAGCGCTCAAATGTAGCAAGCCTACACTTCTTAGCTCCAGGCTTTCAATCGTCTGAATAAGCCGTTTACACGTTTGCAACTCCATGTGACCATGAAGAACATGCCCACGATTCTCAACATCTGAAACCATATAATCTTCAGAATAATTGCACTCGATCATAGCATGAGTAATTCCCATTTTTGAAAAATCATAAGGGCAGTACTCCGCATCCGTAATGAATAGCAAGCGACCTAATTCTTTATGATCTATCAGCCACCCGTCACATTCTGTCTCATTATGCGGAACATGAAACGGTATCACCGTGAAGCCTCCAAGTTTCTTCTTACGCATCCTTGGCAACGGGATTGTTTTCTCTCCTGTCACAGTCAGAATATCACTCGCCACTTCATCGCTTGTGTAAACCTTAATTCCGTAGTTCATATAGTCTTTTATATATTTTGAATGGTCTCCTAACCATGCTCATGTGATATAAGGCATCCAACTACATCTCCAACTTTATAATCAATGGATTGCAACATGTCCTTTGATTTTGCTCCGGCTTCCAGAAGGAGGATTTCTCCCTCTGAAGCCAAAACATAATTATTCCCGGATGATCCTGAAGCGTTACATTTCAAGAGCATTTAACCACCTCCTTGTCATCTGCAAATTTCCACACATACTCTCCTGCTTGTTTTCTTATCATTCCTCCGGCATCTTGTATGAATCATATCCTCCAGAGTTGACAATACTTTCATAATGCCTATTTATATCCCGGAAAACCTCTTCTGCCCTTTCCTCCGATGTGTATGTCCCCAGATGATAATATCTTCCTGCCATGTTGGATATGGGCCTGCAAATCACGCTACATCCATCGACAATCACAACAATATGTTCATATGGAAAATCCATACCATTCTGCGATACAATCCGCATATTACTCACCATCTTCCATAAAGTCCGGCTCTTCCACTTCCACTGCCTCAGAGTCAATCACATTTCCATCGTCAACTTCGAATGGCTCTGAGTTCTCGTTCTCTTCGATTTCCTCATGTGCCACTTTATAGCTTTCATCCAGTTGAAGAAGAGAATGATTTGCCATGCTGTTCATGTTCTTCGGGAATTTCTTGATTGCATTGTTTCGGAGCTTTCTGGTAATCATCTGCTCCGGGGTATCAAGCCATGCAGCGGATATATACGGCTGTGCAGACGGGCATTTCAGCATATCGTCGAGAGTTTCACATGCTTGAACATCATTCAAAATCTGATTTTTCATTTCCTTGATTTTCTGTTTCTGTTCAGGAGTGGCCTTGTATCTGTCTTTGCAGACTCCAAAGGTTTCATTCATCATGTTGTTACGGATATGAGCGATCAGGTTCGTTTTTACGCTTTCACGTTCAGCAATCAAATATTCCATCGTTCCATCAGTCAGCTTGACCGGATATACAACTTTAGAAACTTTCTCTGAAAGTCCTTTCTGCTCCCATGACGGCGGCGTGATTTCAATTCCGACACGCTTCGGATATGTAAATTCATCACCATCTTTTACAATCCAAACCGGATATACCTTTGCAACTTCGTTTCCGAACTGCCTGAGAAGAGCATCGTTCCCGTCTCCCTCAATTCCCATTTCAACGACCTTTTTCCATTCGCCGTTGATCTGTTTACTGCGCAACTGGAAGTAAACCTCTCTCGGAACCGCATTTGCGTTCAGCTTCAGGCTTGCGCACTGCTCCACGATTTCTCTCAGATTTGATGTATTCAGATCGCTCATAGTTGTCTTGTCTGTGTTCTGAACAAGCTGATATATGCTACCCATTGCAGACATAGCGCATTTCTTTGAATATTCGTCAAATTCTACGCCACACTGCTCAAAGTCTCGGATAACAAGTCCTGTGAGACTATTTGTCCATTCACTCAGCGCAGTGCTGAACTCCCTCTTCTCCGCTACTTCTTTCTTTTCCTCTGGCATTATTCGTCCTCCCCTGGTTTTTTCTGCTCATTTAATATGTACTGAAGCGCAAGTCTGTTTAAGATATGAGTGAAACCGATAAGGTCTGTTTCATCACCTGTAATTCGTTTATATAAAATATGTAAGGCGATTAGCATCCTTGTGAAGTCGTCTGTCAGTTCTTCTTCTTTAAGTTCCATCTTCTCATAGTTAAAAGACGTTCTTTCTTCTTCGTCTCTGTAACAATCCGCCAATGCTTCAACGAATTGCAGAGTTTTTCTTGCTCCTTTATCCATTACACTTCCTCTACCTTTTTATCAATCTTTTTCAGCTTATCCCGGAAAGAAGCCACTTCTTCCTCCGGCACATCAATAGCCGTTACGATTGCCTGTGCTTTACCAATCTCCACCGTATCTCCAGGAATCACCGGAATGTCACTTAGAAAAGTGTATTCTCTCCCGGATGCCGTTCCATTCTTCAGATACCTAGCCTTAATCAGCATTATGAACACCTCCAAATAATTCCGACAGCATCATGGTCAATCCTGTGCCACTAAATTTTCCTATGGCCTTTTCAAATTCTTTATTTACTTCATCATCAGACATCATGCCGAGATCAAACGACTTTTTCAGCATATACATAGCGAACTCTTCTGGCATGTCTTTTGTCAACACTTCCCGAATGTGTCGTGTTATGACCGTGTATTCAGAAAGAAAACCAGGCACGTTCCCCTTTATTTCAGAACGTCCATTTTCGCATTTAATCATTTACTTCCCCTCGCTTTCCAATTTAATCCCTGTGATTTTCGAGAAGATTTCCCGGTCGAAATTAGGAATCTTCATGACAATTCCCTTTTCATACTCTGACAAACTATCCCACCAGATCTGTGCACAATCCGTTTCATCGAGAACCTTCAAGTAACCGCCGGTAGTTTCATGCTCTGGATGCGCTTCTTTTTCCTTATCTGTCATATCTGACGAATAGATCCACTCAACAACATTTCTTGGAATCTGGTTCAGCAGATATCTGGCATCACTATTTATCCAATCACGATAAGTCCAATCAGACGGCTTATTGAAGAGATAAATTTTCTGTTCCTCTGTATTGAAACACCCAGAAGAAAAGTTCGTTGAGTTCCAGTCCCCGGAGTTCCAGTTCCCGGAGTTCCTGTCCCCGGAGTTACAGTCCCCGGAGTTACAAAGTCCTGTACATCCTTTTCCTGTATTGACAATTTCAAGAAGCTCCTGCCATGGAACTTCACGGATGATTTCCAGCTTATTTGTGCAGGACTTTGTGCCATCACTGACAACATCACCATATGCCAACACTTCGGCCACTTTATTGTTTGGATTAAAATAGTAATAATTGAAACAGTCCGCTGCATTTACACAGAAGTGCATCCCGGATCCGCATATATTAACCGAAACATTTTCCTCAAACTTTCCTGGACAAGTGTATTGCTTTGTATTTCCGTTTGGAGAGCATGTCCAATCTGGATTAAATACTTTATATCCTCTTACTTCCATTATTCTCCTCCGCTTATAGTAAGTTTTTTATCATCAGTAACTACAAGATGGATCAGCTGCGTATCCATTTCCGGAAAGTTCCCTTCGCTGATTGCCTCGCTGTTATCAATAAAAACAGGGGCGCTGACTTCGTACAGATCAGACAGCGAACGAATGATATCAAGTCCGGCAATAATGCGGTGACCATTGTTCAGTGAAGAATACGGAACGCCGTTCACGGTACACTCGCAGGTTTCTTTCAAACCGCCGTTAATCTGATCCGAAAACATCTTGAATGACACAACCTTGAATCTTTCGTTGATTTTCTCGGAAATCATGTTCATCTTCTCCCGGATGAAACTCTCTGTTAGGTCAATCATCTGCTCCTGCTCTGCGATCTTCTGTCCGACCGCTTTCTGTTCTTCTTCCAGCTCAGCGATCCGTGCATTTACTTTCGTGTTGTCTGCTGCTTTTATTTTTACTTCGATTTCAGCAATTTCGTCCTGTAGCACTGCTTTCTTCGCTTCAAGTTCTGTCCTGCCGGAAGTATCTTTGCTCAACTCAGCAATTTCATTTTCAAGGCTGTGAATATTCCCGAAAATTTCCTTATATTCGTCCGTATCTGAGATATCGGCGATTTCTGGGATGGATTCAAGATCTTCCTTTGCTTTCGACAGATCAGCTTTCTCACATTCCAGCCTCAGCTTCAGCGCTGAAATTTTAGATTCCTGCTCATCGATACTCTTCTGATATTCCCGTACATCATCGGCGGCTTTTTGTCCTTTATTCTTAATATCAAACAATCTCTGATTACGTGTGGTTTCAAAATCAGACTTGTCCTTTTCATACTTCGATTTGTGCGCTTCGCAACGTGCATCATAATCAGCCTTTGCTTTTTCACACCGCTTCTCATGATCTGCAATCCGTTGATTTTTAACTTCTTCTGGAAGTTCCTGTCCACATGTTGGACAGATCATATCTTTTTCGGTCAACGGAAGAGGTTCAACATAATCAGCGAGAGGAACAAACTCTGGATAAGTTTGGGCTTTTATCGCACTCCATTCATCCAGCAATTTCTTCTTTTCTGCTTCTGCCCGGTCCCTTTCCTTTATGCAATCATGCTTCATATGTTCAGCTTTGGAAAGCTCACGCTCTGTTGTCATAACTTTTCTGTCTGCGTCATCAACCTTCCGGCGTGCTTCTCTACGCTTTTCATCAAGTTCAGCATTTGCATCGTTCTGAAGGCCACTCAATTTCAGCTTTTCTTCCATGACACGCTGACGGTATCCATTAATCTTTTCAAGTGTATCCGTTCCGCCAGAAAGTTCATTTTCGATTCTCTTGAGCGCCACTTGCTTTGCTGTCTTTTCGATATCCAGCGCACCAACATCAACCGTCACAAGTTGTTTGGAAACCTCATCGATTCTCGCCGGAATCTCGACCATCTGTCTGTTAAGCGTATTCTTTGCTTTCGTGTATTTCTTCAAGATGTCATCCGTGCTTGCAATCTTCAGTTCCGGGATCAGCGCTTTAAACTTGTCTCCGTATGTAATAGCAATCTCAGCATCCGAGAAGCATCCAACAAACTTCATCAGAATTTCACGCTGCTCTTTCCACGGCAAAGCATTAAATGTGCTCGGATTCGTTACAAGATTGAAAATGTTCTCATCAATAAATTCAGAGATAAAGGCTTTAAATTCCTTCTCAGACTTTGGATATCCATTAATCTCAAACTCATTAACATTTCCCTGGAACTCTGTCGTGTCAGTGCCACGTTTCTTACGCCATACCTGTTTCTGCGTCTTTTTCAGCGAATATTCTTCATCATCCACCCGGATTTCTGCTTCAACGCTGATTTCCAGGTTATCAATCATCTTCCCGTCGGCATCCAGCGGTCTGATATCAAATTTGGCACTCCCGAGAGAATCTTTCCCGAAGAGTAACCATGTGAACGCATCAAATACCGTGGTCTTTCCGGTAGCGTTTGCGCCTTTGATAACCGTCGTATCGCTGAAATCTATTGTTCTATCTGCACACCCCTTGAAATTCTGGATATGCATTCTAAGTAACTTAATCCGCTTCACCTTGAACCTCCTTCAACAAATCAAGTAAGTGATTTTTGCAGTTTTCATATGTTCGATCCGGGATATCAGTAAATGAGAATGTATAATCTCCGTCATATACATCACTTGAACTGAATCCTTTGTCCATGATTAAAACCCATACGTCTTTTCCATAATTTGAAGTTTCAAACTTTACATATGGCCCGCTTTCTCCGGACGTATTCTTCTGTATATGGAGACACAATGAAAATAATTGGATGATTTTTTCTTCGTTACTCATTTGAAATCTCCTTTCTTTTCATATATAATTAAATTGGTTATTTAGATTAGTCCTCTTATTCACAGAGGGCTTTTCTATTTTTGTCGATAATCTTGATTTCTCCGGGATTCCCCTTGCTGATGATGTGCAAATAATCATTGTCCTCATATAAGCACATCCAGTCCGTTGGGAAGAGTCCGCATTTATCGACTAAGTTTTTCTGTGCTCTTGTCAGCTTCTTTGGTTGCTTCATAACTCCCTCCTACCGGATCCCAAAGAGCGGGTAGACTGCTCCGGCCAATATAATCATTACTACTGGAAGTGCGATTGGTGCCATCCCTGCAAGAAATCCAATGACGTTATTTTTTACAGCTTTCATATAGTCTCCTTTCCACCTCTTCGTATGAGAGGTCAAAATATTGTGCGACCTCACCTTTGCTGGCTTCATACGCATATTGTGTTTTCCCTTTATCCGGTTTGAACACCCTGCCAAAGTTCCATTTTCCAGTACGCATCTTGTGTCTGACTTCGGCTGGCTGGCATCGAATAACCTTCGCAATTTGCGATGCATTTAACAACTCTTTCATTGCATCATCCTCTTTACACCGTGATTTTTACCGCATCATATTCCGGGAACTTTTCCTTCAGAAGTTTTGCAGCTTCTTCCGCTGTGATTTCTTTTGTGTTTTCTTCCGTCCATCTCTTATCCCAAAGAACTACATCAAAGTCAGCTCTTAGGATATCCGAGATGCTACCTACATATTTCGGATAACCAACTTTTACAACTTCATATTGTGGGTATTCTTTTGCCTCATCTTCAAATTTTTCTGGTAGGTCTTTTACCCACATGTCGGTTTCTCTTCGTTCTCCATGCAGCCACAGATATTTATTACCGTCTGCCGTCTCAAGCATCATTCCATCCTTCAGGTCGGACTTTGTAAATTTGACAGGGACGAAATTTTCAACACTCCAAGCCCACCCATTGTTCCCATTTTCATTTTTATCTTCTTTTATTTTGACCCGCTCACCTTCTATCGCTCTAACTGTCACGACCTTCCCCATGTATTTATCCATTTTCCCATTTGGGCTCCAACGGTTGGGCCTCTGATCGTATCTTTTTACTCTCACTTTCATTCCGGGTTTCAACTCAAATTTTGATGCCACTTTCTTATCCTCCTTATCATTCAAATAAAATTTAAATTTGCTTCGGTCTTCAAACGAACACAACCAGTACATACGATCCGACCACGCCCAGAATACTCCACTTTCTTCACACGCTTTTACTGTTAGTCTTTCACCCTTCCTAACAATCTTAAAGCCACACGATCTAACATCTTCTTTCGCTTCTGCAATCACATCACAGCCAAGTTCTTCGTCCCAGCAGTCTTCGCAATTACTATAAGCATTACAATCTTCAGATAATCCGTATAAGGTTGGACACCCAAAAACACCACTTCTTGATTTCTCACAAACATTATCAGGATATGCCAACCATATAAAATCTCTTTTTGTCACTCAGCCTCATCCCCTTCCTTGTGTTTACTAACGATTTTCGCTATAATCTCCTTATCAGGAGGTGATTAATATGAAAAAAGATGTCAAATTTAAATGCAAGATTTTATCTGACGGATTCATTGCAAAATGTGAAGTTTCAAATGTTGGGGATATGGAAAACCCGAATTTATTCAAAGTAACAACCATTTATGAAAAATCTTGTCCTCTATATCAGCTTTCCAAATGTCCCGACCATACCTGTGTGTTTGCTATTGGAGATAATTTCAACAACTTTATCCATGCAGATAGAAATTCTATTGATTATAAAGATATTTCTTAACAGTTATTTCCGGGGGTTTATTCGTTTCGGCCTTGAATTTAAATCCCCGGAGATTTTCAATTTTCTTTCCATCAATGTATACTCTTAATTTATTTAAATCGGTATACTCTCCTGCTTCTCCAATATGAATTACGATCTCCGTTATTGGTGTATAGTCTTTTTTCAATTTAAATAGTCACCTCTTTACCATCCTCTTTTTTAATTTAGATGAGTTCTCTGGAAGTCCAGTTTTTTGGACTGACATTTTGGTATACTTCTATTTGATAAGATCATCTACGCTACAACCTAACACCTCTGCCACTTTGGAGATATTGCGAATCGTAGGGCTTACCGTGTTCCATTTATAAACACTCCCTCGTGCGATTCCAGCTTTATCCTCTAGTGCATTGATTGAAATACCTTTGTCGGTAGCGCGTTTTGACACATTATCAAAGATATTTTTAGCATCCGTAATAACCACTCCTTTCCTTAGTTTGCGGTTCTGAAAATATTACAATTTTATATTGACTATGTTCTGAAAATATTCTATAATCAAGGTGCGAATCAAAATTAAAAAATATTTCAGACATTCTTTTTTATAATCGTATTTTGCATTATTTTCAGAACCCTATAACTACATTATACGCATTATATTCAGAATGTCAAGTGCTAATTTTGCATTATTTTCAGAATACGGAGTGTGTATGATTATGAAGGAACGTGTAAAGCAACTATGCAAAGAAAAAGGTGTATCAATGAATACTGCCGAAAGTGAAATGGGGCTGGCAAAAGGATATATTTCAAAACTTGGGAAATCTAATCCAAATCAAAAAACTCTTCAAAAAATGTCCGATTATTTCGGCGTACCTGTTACATATCTTATGTATGGAGATAGAGATGAAAAAGAAAAACTTTCTACACAGAACAAGCGTGATGTAGCAAAAAATCTGGATGAAATTTTAGAAGCTATCGAAAGTGATGATGGATTAATGTTTGATGGCGCAGCCTTTGATGAAGAGACGAAAGAATATTTAAAAAATAGTATTTCTGTATCTCTTACAAATGCCAAGATCATGGCAAAGGAAAAGTATACGCCAAAAAAATACCGAAATTTAGAGGAATAGAAAATGGCAATTAAAGATATTGTTGAGTCCACGATTCACAAATATCATACTAGAGACCCTTATGAATTAGCCGAACAATTACATATTTGTATCTCAAGACATGAATTGGGAAAAATTCGTGGGTATTATTTAAAAAAATATAGAATCAAACAGATCATACTAAACAGCAATCTCGACCGACATGAAGAAAAGTTTGTCCTGGCACATGAAATAGGTCATGCGATCCTGCATCCAGATGTAAGCACTCCATTCTTAACGGAGCATACGTTTTTGTCGGTAAACCGGCTGGAAATGGATGCAAATAAATTTGCCGTTGAATTACTAATACCGGATGAAACAATCCTTGAAAACTGGCAAATGACTACAGAACAGCTTGGAAAAATGCTTGGTTATTCAAAAGACTTAATTGAACTTAGATTAAAATAGAACGAATTTAAATTGCGTATAATCGCTACGGCGTTTATATAAATTTCAATGTAAGGATTTCAACGAAAGAGAGGAAAGGTTATGAAATGTAACAATTGCGGACTTGATTACGAGGGTAATTTCTGCCCCAGATGCGGAGCTCCATCTAATTTCACCCCTCCGCCATCGACACAACAGCAACCGCCCATTCAGCCGCAACCTGGATATCAAATGCCACCGAATCAACAAATGTATCAGCAGCCACCAAAAAAGAAAAAGAATACGGGGTGTTTGATTGCAATTATTGTTGTTTTAATACTCTTCTTTTTGTTTGCACTTATTCCAACAGACGAAAACGACACCAGTTCCGATGGAGCTACAACGGCTGACGAAACACAGAAAGAGGATCCGGAAACATACAAGTCTCAATGCCAAAATATTCCTTATGACGATCTTGCCAGAACTCCAGATAATTACGAAGGGCAAAAAGTAACCTTTACCGGAGAAATAATACAGGTGCAAGAAAGCGGCGATGAAGCAACCTATCGCATCAATGTAACACAGAACGAATATGGCAATTGGGATGATACGGTGCTCTGTTATTTTGATTTAAGTAATAGCGAATCAAGATTTTTGGAAGATGATATTGTTACATTCTATGGGGACTATGATGGATTATATACATACACTTCGATAGTAGGCTCAGATGTTACCATTCCAAGTGTGACAATTCACTATATAGAACTATCTCAATAGACTATTTTGAATGTAAAAAACACCCCGGTGTTGGCGCACCGGGGCGAAAGGAAAATAATGCTGCCCGAAGATTATTTCTGGCACCACGTATCACACGGATATTGTATCATCTTCGAGCGGCCAAAGCAAGAGAACGAAAGTTCGCTGGCTGTTATTTTTGTACTTGAAAGAAGGTGATAATATGCCAAGACGCAAAAAATATCCAAAATTGCCGAATGGCTACTGATGTATGGCCAAATACGTTATCTCGGGAAAGGACGCCGGAACCCATATGGCGTTTATCCCCCATCAGATGAAGAATATGACAACGGACAGAAAAAAACGCCTCCTGCCCTATGCTACGTGTCCGACAGGATGGTTGGATTAGCAGTGCTGACATCTTATCATGCCGGGACTTATAAACCAGGGGACGAAATTGTGATTGAACAACAAATGCGGAAAGTCGATTCGAATGAAGAAAAATTCTTTCAATCGCTTTTGTCAGACTACAATAAGGCAATGTTTTCTATAGAGACCGAAAACGCCCCGACATTCGAAGAGTTATTTCACAAATATTACCTTGATAAGTTCGGACAGGAGTATGGGCACAAAGGGGAGAAAAAAAGCATGGAAAATTCTATGTCTGCCGCTTATAAAAATTCCAAAAAGCTACATGATACTCCATTCAAAAATATCAAAGCCGAACAGATCCAGGAAATCGTAGATACCGTAGCGGAAAAGCGCTCTTATTCTTCTGCTGAATTAGTCATCACACTGTTTAACCAGGTTTCAAATTATGCCTTGGCGAATGATCTGATAGAGAAAAACTACACCCAATTTGTACGAATAAAAATTGAGGATGATGATGAGCACGGTGTGCCATTCACCGAAGAAGAAGTGGAATCTTTATGGGCAAACAAGGATATTCCGTTTGTTGACACTATCTTGATTTACTGTTATTCCGGGTGGAGAATTAATGAGCTTGCCCAAATGCCACTCGAAGATATTAACCTTAAAGAAAAAACTTTTAAAGGGGGACTGAAAACCCGATATAGCCGGGAGAGAACCGTTCCGATCCACTCTAAAGTTTATGATTTAGTAAAAAGCCGGTATAATAAGAAATTCAAAAGCTTGATATATCATGATGGAGAAAAAAATATTTCAGAATCAAAGTATCGGAAATTCTTCGACAAGGCTTTGAAAGAGTGTGGAATCATGGAAAAGCATACGCCTCAAGACTGTAGGCATACATGTAATAGCATGTTGATAAAAGCCAAGGCAGACAGGGTTATAAGATACAAGATCATGGGACATTCAGGAAAAGATATCAACGAAAAAGTCTATTCGCACCTAACAGTAGAACAACTCAGAGAAGAACTTGAGAAAATATGATTTGTTGTGTTTGTGTTGTAAACGGTTTCATTTTCTTATGTTTTTTTTCATTTGATTATATCGTCTTTAAATCTCTTGAAATCCAGTAATATCAAGGGATTTAAAGCAAAACCCCGAATTTACAACTAATTTGTGAAGTAATTACTTTTTAAAGAAATCTTAAATTTCCTCTTGCATTTTCCCAAAAAAGGTGTTATGATATAACACGTTCACGGGAAATTTCATAACAGATCATCATGCGGGTGTAGTTCAATGGTAGAACACCAGCCTTCCAAGCTGGATACGTGGGTTCGATTCCCATCACCCGCTCTTTTTGTATCCAAATTTCTATTTTCAATTACATTAAGACAAGGAGGCTTACTATGAAGATCGTATTTCTGGACGCCAAGACCATCGGAGACGACATTGACCTTTCCGCATACGACACTCTGGGCGAAGTGGTCAAGTATTCTTTTTCCCAGCCGGAAGAAGTACCAGAACGCACAGCGGATGCCGATGTACTCATCGTCAACAAGATCCGTATCGACGAGGCCGCTGCCGGACGTGCCGACCATTTGAAACTGGTCTGTGTCACAGCCACCGGCACCAACAATCTGGATAAGGATTACCTGGAACGCCGGGGCATCGCCTGGCGGAATGTTGCAGACTACTCCACGCAGTCCGTGGCCCAGCACACCTTTGCCATGCTGTTTTTCCTGCTGGAAAAGCTGCGCTATTATGATGACTATGTAAAAGAAGGCCGCTATATCAATGATACGGTCTTTACACATTTTGCCGAACACTTTTATGAACTGAAAGGGAAAACCTGGGGAATCATCGGTCTTGGAAATATTGGCAGAAGGGTAAGCGCCATCGCAGAAGCCTTTGGCGCAGAAGTGATCTATACTTCCCCCTCCGGGAGCGCACCCCAGGAAGGGTATCACCAGGTAGATCTGGACACTCTCCTGGCGGAATCAGACATCATTTCCGTTCATGCACCGCTGAATCAGTATACAGAAAACCTGATCAACGAAAGTGCTTTAAAGAAAATGAAAAAAACCTGCATCTTTCTGAATCTGGGCCGGGGTCCCATCGTAAACGAACAGGATCTGGCCGATGCACTGATGCAGGGTGAAATTGCGGCAGCCGGTCTGGATGTACTCTGCCAGGAGCCCATGAGCAGCGGCAATCCGCTTATGGCCATAAAGGACAGCCGAAAGCTTTTTATCACACCGCACATCGGCTGGGCCAGCGTAGAATCCAGAACCCGGCTGATGGATATTATTTTTCATCAGATCAAAGAATTTTTCGCACTGCCATAAGAAGCGACCCGGCCGCCAGATACAGGTCGGCCAGGTTTGCAGTCAGCTTGGAAAAGAAGGAAGACCTGGTCCGAAAACCAATATAGTCTACCACTTTTCCGCGAAGCAGCCGGTCCAGCAGGTTCCCGGCTGCTCCTGCGGCTGCAAGGGTACTTCCTGTCTTTTCGATCCAGTGTCCCTTCCTCCATATCAGGCTGAGCCACCATGCAAAAACGGGAACCGCAGCAGCCACAGATACATTTCGCACGATTTTGGGCTGATCCTCTAAGGTCCCAAGCGCAAATCCGGGATTGTGGATCCGCCTCAGAAGAAGTTTTCCTCCGGCGATCCTCCGCTCTTCCCCCGGCTCCATATAGTCTTCCACATACTGCTTCATCACTTCGTCCGCCCCCAGGAGTACGGCGAACATTCCCGGCATCCATCTGCGCATTTACATTCCCTCTTTGATCCGGACGATCTCTTCTTCCTGTCTCTCGATGGTCTCTTCCCGTTTCTCAATGGCTTCACAGAATGTGATATAGTCCGTATCACGGATCTCTCCATGCTGAAACTTCTCATATACCATCCGTCCGATATCGATCAGATCTCTTTCGTTCGCTCTTTTCAGAGACCGGATATCACTTTTAATCTTCTGGATTTCCAGCGTGTCTCCAGTCTTTTTCCCAAGTTCCTCAACTACTTCTGAAATTTTCTGCTCTACGTCCTTGAAAAAATCTGCCATCTCTTTCCTCTCCTTTTATCTTTCGCCTGGATCTTCACAGCTGCCGGAGCCGGTCCAGAGACTGGTACACATTCAGCGTCCCGTATCCCCACTCCCGGTTAGGATATTCCATAAAGTCCCGCTTCCCCGCCCCCAAAATGATCGTATTGCGGATCTGTATAGAATTAACGCCCCCGACGCCCGGCTGCTCTTTCAGCCATTCCATCAGCAGGGCCGATGCTCCTGCGGCAATGCCTGCCGCCGCACTGGAACTGGTCCGTGAGACAAACTCTCCTCCAATCCCCGCACCTGTCACCTCTGTTCCCGGCGCTGCATAATCCGGCTTAATGATTTCATTTCTAGTATACCCTCTCCCGGAATGAATATCAACTCCATTGTCCCTTCCGTTGTAATACGCCACCGTCATGGCTGCCCGGGAGCTGCCTGGTTCCGTCACTGTAGTATCCGCATCTGCCTCCAGGAAAAACACCTCGCCTGACAGAAATTCCTGCACCGGCAGCCAGATATGTACATCACCCACCGCCCGCTGCACCGACAGAAGCTCCAGCTTCCACACCCCTTCTGCCGGCTCTGTAAACCTGAGGAAGATCAGCTGGGAATCATTATTCTCCAGCAGCAGGCGATACTCCAGCGTCACCTCCGTGCCATCAAAGGTAAAAAACAGATTGTATTTCTGCCCCTGCCTGAGAGAGATCGGACTGGTCCGCTCACCAGAAGGCGAGATCAGAGCCACGGTCACCACATCCGGAAGCCTGGCCCAGATCTCCGCTGAAAATCCGGCCACTCCTTCTCCCACCCGTATCTCCGCCGTCACGCTTTCCTGATTTTCTAAAAAGCGATGGTGAAAATGATGACGGTTCGCCGCCTCATTGCCGCCGCCGATAACTACCGCCCGATCCATTGTATAAGCATACGTATCTAAAAGTGCGGAAAGAAGTGTCGATCCGTTATGGCCTCCGAAATTTGTCCCCATGGCAAGGCAGATCACCAGAGGCATCTGTTCCTGTTCCGCCAGCCTGTTTAAATAAGCAAGTCCCAGGATGATATCATTTTCCTGATAGCAAAGCGCATCCGGCCGGATCGCATAAAATGCTTTCAGATAGTCCTTAGCCGGCTTCAGTTTTACCACCGCGATCTTTGACTCCGGCGCCGCACCGACGAAGCGGTGTACCGGATCTGCGCTTCCGCAGGCTACGCTGGCAAGAAATGTCCCGTGCCCTTCCACGTCCGTGCTCGGTACCAGTTCCAGCGGATCCTCCTCCCGAAGGGCCTCATTGATCTGTTCCTCGGAAAAGGCGCTTCCGTAATCAAATCCCTGCGGCGGCGTTCCATTCCCCAGTGTCTGATCCCAGATACCTGCTATCCGGGTTCTGCCGTCCAGAGTTCGGAACACCGGATTTGTATAGTCAATGCCCGTATCTACAAATCCGATCATAATCCCCTCTCCCATGGTCAGCAGTGTCGGGAAATTCTGCACCGCACTGATCCCTGCCGTATTGACCGCATCCATGTCCAGAGGCGCATAACAGTTTGGAATGGAATGATACCCATATTCATAAAAGGATAACGCTCCCCTTCCTTCCGCTTTTAAATACAGCACCCTGTATCCATGATCTCCTTCCTGAAAGCAGTATTCCCCTGCCTTCACTCCTCCGATCTGATTCTCCCTGTAATTGGGAATCAGAAAATCCCAGTATTCCTGAGACATGATCTTCTCCCTGCAAGACTGATCCGCCATAAAAAAACACCTCATATATTTAAGCCCGGAAATCTTTCCCTACGCTCAAATATATGAGGCATCCTGTTCTGTCATGACTACGAAAGCCTTGGCACCTCCTGGCCCCGAAGTTGGATGATCGGGCCGCCTGTTCCTTCTATGTATTCTCTGGTGATGGTCACCTGTCCGATGCTGTCATCTTTTGGAATCTCATACATGATATCCAGCATAAATTCCTCAATGATCGCCCGGAGGGCCCTGGCGCCGGTATCTTTTTTCATTGCTTTCTCGGCAATGGCTGTCAGCGCGCCGTCATCGAAGTCCAGCTTGACCTCGTCAAGCGCCAGCAGCTTCTGGTACTGCTTCAGGATCGCATTTTTGGGTTCCTTTAGAATCTTCACCAGCATATCTTCATTCATTCCATCCAGAGTGAATACGATCGGGAGCCTTCCAAGGAACTCCGGGATCATCCCGAAATTCCGCAGATCTTCTGTCGTCACCTTGGAGAGAATGGTCTTGTCATGGTTATATTTATCCTTAAGATCCGCGCCGAATCCGATGGAGGACTGTTTTGTCAGCCGTTCCTTGATGATCCCTTCCAGATCCGGGAAGGCTCCTCCACAGATAAACAGAATGTTTTTCGTATTAACTGTGGTCAGCGGCACCATGGCATTTTTGCTGTTGGCGCCCACCGGCACCTCCACGTCGCTTCCCTCCAGGAGCTTTAACATGCCCTGCTGCACTGACTCACCGCTCACATCCCGCTGGCTGGTATTTTTCTTTTTGGCGATCTTATCAATCTCATCAATGAATATGATTCCCTGCTCTGCCTTCTCCACATCGTTATCAGCAGCTGCCAGAAGCTTGGAAACCACGCTCTCGATATCGTCTCCGATATATCCTGCCTCTGTAAGAGAGGTGGCATCTGTGATGGCAAGAGGCACATCCAGGATCCTTGCCAGAGTCTTGACAAGATACGTCTTTCCGGAACCGGTAGGTCCGATCATCAGCATATTGGATTTCTCGATCTCGATATCGTCCATGGTATCTGTAGCGACTCTTTTATAATGATTATATACCGCCACAGACATGGCCTTCTTGGCGTATTCCTGTCCTACCACATATTCATCCAGGCTGGCCTTGATCCTATGGGGCGCCGGGATGTTGCGGATGTCAATCAAAGGCTTTCTTTCTTCGCCCTCTTTTTTCTTTTTCACTTTCTGCTGCTTTGGGATACTCTGCTCCAGATCTGACATATTCATAAAATGCACGCCCGGCATATTCAAAAGCTGGCTGTAGTCGATCTGACCGCCCTTCATGGCGTCAAAGCTCTTCTGCATACAGTCGCCGCACACGCAGATATTGTTGGGAAGATCGATCATCTTTCCGGCAATACTTTCCGGTCTGTGGCAGATAAAGCAGATCTTTTCATATTCGTCTTCTTTATGTTCTTTTGAATCTTTGCTTTCGGTGGCGGTGGTCTCTACGGTTTCAATCTCTGTGTTTTCATTTCTGTCTTGTTCCGACATCGTCCATCCCTCTTTCTAAACCTTTTGTTCTCCCCGGACCATTTCAAGGAAGGTTTCCTCGGAAATGATGGGGATCCCAAGTTCATTTGCTTTTTTGTTTTTCGATGATGTGGACGCCACATCATTATTGATCAGATAATTCGTCTTTGATGTAACAGATCCTGTCACTTTTCCTCCCAGACTTTCGATCAGCGCTTTTACTTCATTCCGGTTGGCAAAATGCTCCACGCTTCCTGTGATCACAAAGTTGACTCCCTCAAAGATCTGCTCCTTCTCTTCTCCCTCTTCTTCCAGAAGCGCCAGCTCCTTCAAAAGATTCCGGAAGCTCTCTAAATGCTTCTCCTGGCGGAAATAGCTGACAAATGCTCCGGCGATGACGCCGCCCACACCAAAGATAGCGCTTAGGTCTTCCTCCGTCGCCTGTAGCATTGCTTCCACATCGTTCTTGAATTCTTTGCAGATCATTTTTGCATTGGCAAGCCCGATATTTGCGATCCCCAGTCCGTAAATAACTCTTGGAAGGGTGGTCGTCCTGGCCTTCTCAATACTTTCAGCCAGGTTCTGGTAGGATTTTTCTCCAAAGCCTTCCATCCTGCAGATTTCCTCCCGGTAACGCTCCAGATGGAAGATATCTGCATATTCATGGATGAAACCCGCGCCTATGAACTTCTCCAGGGTGGCTTCTGACAGCCCGTCAATATTAAGGGCGTCACGGCTCACGAAT
>OGYQ01001009.1_pt1 | contig 18753 bp, 15 predicted proteins | sample 1576641 | NCBI WGS metagenome assembly OGYQ01 (sample SAMEA3541476, study PRJEB24748) | human gut metagenome | biome: human gut; feature: human-associated habitat; material: faeces | place: China | collected 2012
AGGGACCCCGGGAATGAACAGCTCATAGATTCCGGATGCGGAAAGCAGATTCATCTGATACATTCTGCCGTCCCAGTTGTTGAAATCTCCCACCACGGAAACCCGCATGGCATTGGGAGCCCAGACTGCAAAATATATCCCTTCTTTTTTTCCGTTCTTTACCCGATGCGCCCCCAATTTCTTATATATCTCATAATGGTTCCCCTGCCCGAACAGATAATGGTCAAGTTCCCCTATCTCATAAGGTTTTATGTTCTTCTTTACTGCCATGATTTCACCCTCTCATGTTCAATTTCTAATACATCTATTATACTTTATCACCCCACAAAAAGAAAGAGTTTTGAACAATCATTTTTGTCAAAACTCTTTCTTTTTTATACATTTTATACAGTTTTTAGATCCTAAAATCGTCTTCCTTCAGGATAATCCGATCGGATTCGTCCGTTCCTTTGCGGAACATTCTCCGGGCCAGATGTTTCACATTTGCCTTCTGGGAATGTTCGATGGCCGCATCCATGATCTCCTTTACCTCTGCCACAGACACTGCGTGATCTTCTCTCTGCATCACATCGATCCGGCTGTACAGCGCCAGGATTCCCATCTCATCCAGCTTATATCCATTCTCCTTGGCATATGTCTGCCCGAATGTAACCAGCTCATCGTTGATAAATACAGGAAGCTCCAGCCTGGATGTAAATTTCTTCTTAAACTCCGGATTGGCTGTAAAGAGTCTCTCCAGCGCCTTCTTCTGGTCCTCCAGCACAAACAGCAGCTCTCCGGTCTTCTTCTCCATCAGGATGTTCAGCTCCCGGACTGTCCTTGCATTGAGTTTTCCTGCCTTCTCAATGATGATGGCGCCGCCTCTGAGCTTCTGATATTCGGGATATCTTTCTTGTTCAGCGACTCGCCTGTCACAATGGCCACCTTGCCCTGCTTCAGGTTCCTCTGCTTCTGGATAGCCTTTACCATATCCACAGCAAGGACCGTCTTGCCGGATCCTTTATGTCCGATGACCAGGATATTGCCGGTGCGGGATGTGCCGTTCCTGCGCTCTCTGCGGTCATTGTCCAGCACTTCCACAATCTGCTCGCTCATGCCCCGGACAGGAACGAAATAGGAGAAGAGCTGCTTCTGCTCCTCAGTAAGTCCCGCCTTCAGGCCGATCTCACTGGTGGCGCTCAGGTCATAGCGCCCTGTCACCACAAACCCGGTGTCAAAAGGCACGCCGCCTTTCCCTTTCTGGATCCGTCTCTGGATCTCCTCCTCCGTAGGCTCTTCGATGACAAGCTCCTCTGTCTTTCTGGCCTGTCTGGCAGCCTCTTTCTCTGCCTTCTTCTGTGCGCGCTTCTCTTTTCTTGTCAGCTTAGGCTCGGGCTCTTCCGGGATCTCTTCCTCTTCCTCTTCCTCATCAAAGAAATCGTCCTCGTAGTCTTCTTCGTCTATATCATCATAGTCTTCATAGTCATCTACAAGGTCATCCTCATCGTAGTCTTCTTCCTCATAGCCGTCCTCATCGAAGCTGTCCTCGTCGAAGCCATCCTCGTCATAGTCTTCCTCATCAAAGCTGTCTTCCTCGTAGTCTTCCCCGTCTTTGAAATCGGACGCCTCGTAGTCATCTTCATCCTCAAAGTCCGCTTCTTCGTAGTCGTACTCATCCTCCAGATCAGCTTCCTCATAGGACTCTTCTGCAAAAGCAGCCTGGAATTCATCGTCAAAGTCTGTGGCTTCGTCCTTTTTGCCGGACTGCTTCTCCTCTGCCTCCAGCTCTTCCATAAGCTGTCTCAGGTCTGCAGTCATGCCAGTAGCCAGAGTTTCCTCTTTCTCTTCCGGCTCCTCCTCTGCCGCAGGCTCCTCATAGTCATCTTCCTCATATGCATCTCCCGCCGCTTCCTCGTAGTCGGCCTCCTCATATGCATCTTCTTCCGGGGCCTCCTCGTAGTCGGCCTTCTCATATGCATCTTCTTCCGGAACTTCCTCGTAGTCGGCTTCTTCTGTTACGGCAGCTTCTTCTGTCAGCTCTGCCTCAACAATTTCTTCCTCTGCTGCAGGCTCTTCTGCCTCTTCCGCAGGAGCAGATGCATTCTTTACTGCTTCCTTCAGTTCTGCAGTCACCTGACCGGAAGCGATGCGATCCAAAAGCGCCTCCTCTTCTTCGGCCTTTTGGCGGGCAAGGCGTTTTTCCTCATCAGCCCGCTGCTTTGCAAGAAGTCTCTCCTGCTCCGCCTGCTCTTCTGCCAGCCTTCTGGCCTCCTCGGCAGCTTTCTGCTCTGCGATCCTTCTGGCCTCCTCGGCAGCTCGCTGCTGTTCTTCTATCCTTCTTGCCTCCTCCTCACGGCGGCGCTGAGCCTCCCGCTTCCTCTCGGCAAGTTTCTCTTCATCCCGCTTTTTCTGGGCCTCAATGGCCTCGGCATTATCCTTCTGTTTTGCCTCCCAGGCTGCCAGGATCTCCTCGATCTTCATCTGGCCTGTGATGCGCATATCTTCATCCCGCTTGGGGCTTGCTTTCTTCTCAATATCCTCGATGTCAATACCGCTGGCAACCTTAACGCCGTTGGCCAGCGCCTCCGCCAGCGTAGCACCCTTGACGGTTTTGCGGATGGGGGATTCTTCTTTGACCTTCTTCTGGCTCCTGTCAGGATCTTCCGGTTCACGAGCCGTCTCTTCCACAGCCGCGGCAGCCTGCTCTCTGGCAGCCCGGAGCTCATCCAGACGGATCTCCCTTGTCTCAGCGTCAATGGTACCGGAAGTCTCCGGAGCTCTCTGCTCAAAAGTTTCCTGCACCTCTTCCTCCATGGCTGTCTCTTCCGCCTCCTCTGCGGTGTCTTCGGACTCCTCCTCTTCAAGGACTTCATCCTCTGCCGCAGCGTCTCTGCGGGAGACATGGGAAGATACGCCCCGCATGCTGTCGTACTTCTCCTGCTGAAGCGGAGTCAGGGGCTTATATTTCATCTTCAGTTCCATGGCCTGATAGACATATTTCCCTTCACTGAACCAGAGGATCAGGTCATCACACTCCTCCAGGCACTCGGCAGTCATACCGGCCTCATGGTAAAGTTTTGCCAGCTCATAGGCCCATTTCTCTACATACTCTGCCTTCTTGAAATCTTCAAGAGCCTCGATCTGCTCAGACAGAGGGGCTCGGCGGGCCTTCAGTATTTTATATTTTAAGATGAACTGATTGGGATCTTTCGGAGCCAGTCTCACAAACTCTTCATAGCAGTCCGAAGCCTCATCTGTGTCATTGATCTTCAAAGCAAGTGTTCCCAGCCTGTACACGGTCTTCCTGCTCCCCGGAGCCCTGTCGTAGGCCATGAACAATACATCCCTACTCTTCTGATACTCCCCGTTATATTCATAAATCTCACTCACATTGTTGAGCATGGATGCATTTTTTACGCGGCGCCAGTCGATCGTGTCAGCGATCTCCATGGCTTTCTTGTACTGCTTTTTTTCCATGTATTCAAGCATCTGCTCTGTTTTAACCCGATATTCATATTTATCCAATATTCTCACCTCAACAAATATGTTTCTATATAGCAATGTATATATTTTAACTCTTTTAGTGTATCATACAGGGTAGTCAATGTCAAAATATATCACAAAAATAGCCACTACGATCCTTCTATTGGTCATAGTGGCTATCTTTTATGAAATTTTATCATTTTTTATATTATCTCGGAGGATGAATGTCGATGATCAGGTTCCCAGCCTTTGCTCTTTCCCTTCGAACATTTATAACTCAAAGTTCGGATCAAGATCTCCAAAATCACTTATTTATATCGCCCTCATAATCACCTGTATAAAATATATCCTCAGTTATTATAATATCTATAGCCGTTGCTGTTACAGCCTCATCCCTTATTACGATAACTATGTCTGTAACCATATTGAGCTATTCCTTCTATAACTTATATTTTATACAGCTCCCTGATATAAATTCCGATATATTATTCGATGCTTCTTCACGCATCTTCTAATATCTTTGAACTATATGTGGTATCTGTTCCGATATGTCTGCAGCTCTATCGATTATCTTTTATACCGATATATTGTACACTCCGATCATTTTCCTTATAAAACTTTATCGGTCCTTCTATCATAAAGGCTTATTCTTTGGGAACTGTCTGCTGCCATACCACTGACATATGGAAAATGAAATTCTGAATTGTCCAATGGATTAAGCCTCCTTCCGTTTGATTTCCCTGTAAATACTATATATCTCACCGACATATGAAATACATAATATTTATGCTTTGAGATCTTTCCTTTTTCATTTAAAACTTCCTTTCTCGTCAGAAGTTTTATTTTGGATTAGATCTCTTTTTGGATTGACTATATGATAGCACCTGTGCTTTTATTTGTCAACGCTATTTATTCTTTTTCTTTAAATTAATTTATAATTTTCTAATTGTATTAAATATTTCTGATAATTAGATCTTTTCCTCTCCCCAAATTGTTAACTAATCGCAAAAATAAAGTTGACAATTTCCTCGTTTTTATTATATACTTCAATCAGTTTTTATCACAGCGCTGCCCCCTGCAGCGCCATGGAAGGAGGATCACATACCATGTCTTCAACCAACAATCAGGCGTCGTCCGCCTCCCGGCTCTCCACACAGAGCCTGGTCCTTACCGCTCTTATGACCGCTGTCACCTGCATACTGGCTCCCATGTCCATTCCGATTCCCTTCAGCCCTGTCCCTCTGACCCTGACGAATTTCGTGCTGGAGATCTCCATCTTCCTGTTGGGATGGAAAAAGGCTACAGCCAGCTTTATCATCTATCTTCTGCTGGGACTGTGCGGGCTTCCTGTCTTTTCCGGATTTTCCGGCGGCGTCGGAAAGTTTGCAGGCCCAACCGGCGGATATCTGATCGGGTTCATCTTCCTGACTGTAATCGGCGGGCTCTTTGCCGAGCATTTCCACTGGAAGCGGAGCGCCTGTACAGTGGGCATGGTGCTGGGCATGGCGGTGACCTACGCCTTTGGCACAGCCTGGCTCTGTCTCCAGCTGAACTTAAGCTTCACAGCAGGGCTGTTCACCGGTGTCATCCCCTATCTCCCCGGAGACGCTGTCAAGATCGCCCTTGCAGTGGCATTTGGGCCTGTCCTGAAAAAGAGAGTGCGCTGATCTTTGATCCGCGCACTCTCTTTTTGTCTGTTTCTCTACAGGATGATGTCATCTATTTTCTTATAGTCATCCATCCCATATGCCTCTATAATATTTCCCTTGACTACGTAGAGTACATTTTCTATGTACAGACCCCTGGACACTCTCTGGCCATCCCCGTTGATCTGCTCCTCCATCAGGCATGTAAACCCCTGATCCGGGTCATAGGAGAACACAAAGTACTTTTCCTGCGCCCCCTTGTACGCGGAAAATCCGATCATATTCCTCTCCGGGTCAATGAGAATCGCCTTGTAGTCATAGAACACGTCCGCGCTGTAGACATTTTCCAGGACCAGCGTGTGCTCTTCTTTCACATCCGAGGGATCGCTGATGTTGAACATACTCAGCTTCACGCCCCCTGTAACTCCTGTCTCTTCATCCGCATCCATGCCAATGCCAAGGAGAAGCCCCTCCCCGTATGGATGCAGGTACTCAGAGAAGCCGGGGATCTTCAGCTCACCCAGTATTTCTGGATTTTCCGGGTCAGACAGATCCACGGAAAAGAGGGGATCTGTATTTCTGAATGTGACAAAATACCCTGTGTCTCCCATCAGCCTGGCGGAGTAGACCTGCTCATCTTTTGCCAGATTGTTGATGTGCCCTATTTCCTTCAGATCCGGGTCCAGTATATAGAGTCCGTTGCCATTTCTGTCTGTGGTCACCACCCGCAGATTTCCCTCATACTCGTCTATGGAAAAGGAGTCGTCTATGGTGCCCGGCACAGTGCCCTTGCCCACTGCCTCCAGCTTGCCCTCCCCGTATGAAATTTTGTGGATCACAGTGCCCTTCTCCAGTCTCAGTCCTGCGTCCCAGGAAGTGATTTCATACCAGTAAATATTTTCATTGCTCACGTAGAGTTCTCCGTACCCTGCAAACAGGGCCTTGCTGTCGGCGATCCGATCCGGCGCCTTTATATCTGTAGATGTCATGACCAGGTACTGTGAAGGACTCTCTGTCTCCGGAAGGTAAATGGAGCCCTCACCTATGAGACTCCCCCCTGCCCGGGGAATGTAGTCCTCCCTCTGTTCCTGCCCGGCAAGCATATTCGGAGAAAATGAAGTAAACACATAGAGATAATCATCCACCATGCGGGAAGACTGATATGTCCCGCTCTGGGTCACTTCCCCCACCTTCCTGGGCTGCCCTTTGTCAGAGATATCATAGGTGACAAGAGCCGTCCCGCTGCTTACGCTGTAATAGTCTATTTCCGGGTAAGCCACGTCCCCGCCGGTCTCCTCCTCATCCAGCGCACGATCGTCCACTGCATCGGTGAGGAGCATGAGCCTGCCGTCTGCCACATAGAACTCCAGGATCTGTCTGTCCTCGCTGATGATTCCGGCCTCTTTCATTCCCCCCTCTGTATCTACGATCGTAATCTCTCCATCACCGCTGAGCGTGTAAAGGTATCGTCCGTCCGTCTTCACTATATCCCCCTCGCCCACGCCCTCTTGCCGGATGTTGGTATCCGAATAACTGCCGGCGTAAGACGATGTCCCGCTGTCAGCTCCGGTCGCAGCGCTCTCTGTCACGTAAGGGGCAGCAGAACCAGAAGCCACATCTCCCGCTGCTGCGTCCCGGGACTCCGCCTGAAATCCGCGAATCCCGCCTGACTCATCCACTTCGTGGTTTTCCTGATATTCCTCCAGATACGCATAGATATCATCATAGCTCTTAGCTGCCACCAGTTCCCCGACTTCTGTCTCTTTCGTCTCCTCGTCTGCGCCGCCGGATTCGTCCGGCAGAGCAAAGAAATCACCCACAGGATCTGCGCTGCCTTCCCGGACGCTCAGGGTGTAGGCCGCTCCCGCCAGGCACACCGCCGCCAGCCCTGCCGCCAGAGCCGCGATCTGCCGGCCCTGGATGGAACGCCGAAATCCCTGGGAGTTTCCTTTGCTCTCCTTCTTTTCTCTTTCCCGCCTTTCAAGCATCTCCTTCACACGCTCAGGCTCCAGCGCCTCTGGTACCTGGAGTTCTTCTGAAGCAGACCGTATCTTTTCAAGCATTTCCTGTTCTTTCTTTTCCATGCAGATCTCTCCTTTCCTACTCCTTCAGTATGAGGCTCATTTTGGCCAGAGCCCTGCTCATTTTTGACCGTACTGTGGAGGGGCTCTTCTTAAGAGCCTCCCCGATCTCTTCACTTGTGTAGCCGCCGAACACAGACAGCCCCACAATGATCTGTTCTTCTTCAGTCAGGATGGCAAAGGCATTTCTCACGTCCACCGCCTTCTCCCATTCCGGGGCGGCCGCGTCTTCCTCTGTAAAGAAAGACAGCTCTGCCTTTTTCTGCTCCCTTTCCTGCCGCCGCCATTTTGTTCTGCATGTATTGGCCAGGATCGTAAAGATCCAGCTTTTGAACGCTTCCTCGCTGCGCAGGGTACCAATGCTCTCATAGGCCTTCACCACCGCCTCACTGACGGCATCCTCCGCGTCGTGGGAACTCTTCATCATGCAGAGTGCGAAACGGTACATATCCATATATACGGTACTGTACATGGCGGCAAAGCCTTCCGCATCACACTTCATACTATTTCCTCCCTCGTATCAGCCTGTCTGCCTCTTTTATATATAAGATGCTTTCCAGAGCTATTTTGTTGCATGAAAAATATATTTACAGAAAATATTTTGTCTTCCGTTCTCTCTTCCTGTATAAAAACAGCCCCGGCCAGATCTTTTTGTCTGACACGGAGCTGTCTGCACTGCATTTTCCAGGCTGCCTTTTCAGCCTTATCCTCTGTAGTAATTGATGAGGCATCCTTTCAGGATGATCTCTCTTTCTGTATCTGTCAGGTCGCCCATAGTGAACTCCAGCTCTTTCAAGCTGTCCCCCACCAGGTATGCCTTGATCACATCTGCCTTTTCCTCCACAGCCTTGCGGATGTCCGGAACGAAGATGTAGTCTCCGTTCTTAAAGCTCAGGTTCTGATGATCCTCTTTTGTAAGAAACGGAAGCATACCCCAGTTGATAAGGTTGGAGCGGTATCTCTTTGTAGCGTACTCGATAGCGATATTGGCCCAGCCGCCCAGCACCTTCTGGCAGGACGCAGCCTGCTCTCTTGCGGATCCGTCTCCCGGCTTCACAGCGAAGATAGTGCTGCCCACGCCGATATTTCCCTTGCCCACTTCCGGGTATGTCTCCTGGATCTTTGCCATGACAGGCTTTAACTCCTCCAGGGCATCCAGCGGACACTCGCCCGCCTCAATGGCTTTCTGGGCTTTCTGCACTTCTTTTGCCCGGCCTACATAGGCAGGATCTTTTCTTGAGAGGGCAAATTCTGCAAGTCCCAGCGGGTTGGAGCGGTAGGATGACGTCTCGCCGGAGGGGATCAGCTCATCTGTCGTGGTAACCGGATCATGGATCTCGGACACCACCTTCAGGATCAGATTCTCCGGAAGGGCAGACATCTCAGGCCAGTCCTTGATGTTGGGGCCGAACTTGATCTCCACAGAAGGATCTGCCACACCGTGGCTGTCAAACACGCGATTTGCATAAATCTTCTGATCAAAGTGATATTTGGGGCCTTTGTATTCCACATCCATGGCCGTAGCCGGTGTGAGGAAACCTTTGTTTGCCGCTGTGGCAGCGATGGAACGGGCGTCCATAAGAGCCACGGAAGCGATCTGTCCGCTCTGCAGCTTGGATCCCTCCCTGTTGGGGAAGTTCCTTGTGGAGTGGCGGATGGAGAAGGCATTGTTGGCCGGTGTGTCTCCCGCGCCAAAGCAGGGACCGCAGAAAGCTGTCTTCACAATGGTTCCCGCCTCCATAAGGTCTGCCACCGCACCGTTCTTTACAAGTTCCATGTAGATAGGCGTACTTGCCGGGTATACACTGAATGTAAACTCGTCGGCGCCGATATATTTTCCGCGGATGATATCAGCCGCGGCGCAGATATTTTCAAACCCGCCACCGGCGCATCCGGCGATGATGCCCTGGTCCACGTAGAGTTTTCCGTCCACGATCTTGTTCTGGAGGGAGTAGTCCACCACGCCGTCCAGGCTGACAAGAGCTTTCTGCTCTACATCGTGGAGCACATCCTTTAAGTTGGCGTTGACCTCGTCAATCGTATATACATTAGAAGGATGGAAAGGCATGGCGATCATGGGACGGATCTCGCTCAGGTTCACGTACACCATGCCGTCATAGTAGGCCACTGCACCTGGATTCAGTTCCTTGTAGTCCTCCGTACGGCCGTGGATCTCAAAGAACTCGCGGATGGTCTCGTCAGTCTTCCAGATGGAGGACAGACAGGTGGTCTCTGTGGTCATAACGTCAATGCCAATACGGAAATCTGCGCTCAGCTTGTCCACGCCGGGGCCCACGAACTCCATGACTTTGTTGTTCACATAGCCATTTGCAAATGTAGCGCCAATGATCGCCAGAGCCACATCCTGGGGGCCTACGCCCTTGATGGGCTCTCCGTCCAGGTAAATGCCAATGACGCCGGGCATCTTAATGTCGTAGGTCTTGCCAAGAAGCTGTTTTACAAGCTCTGGTCCGCCCTCGCCCATGGCCATAGTTCCCAGAGCGCCATATCTGGTGTGGCTGTCAGATCCAAGGATCATTCTGCCGCCGCCGGCCAGCATCTCCCGGGCAAACTGATGGATGACTGCCTGGTGAGGAGGTACGTACACACCGCCGTACTTCTTTGCGCATGTGAGACCGAACATATGATCATCCTCGTTGATGGTTCCGCCCACTGCACAAAGGGAGTTGTGGCAGTTGGTCAGCACATAGGGAACCGGGAATTTCTCCAGGCCCGATGCTCTGGCTGTCTGGATAATTCCCACGAATGTGATGTCGTGGGAGGTCAGTTTATCGAATTTGATCTGAAGGCGTTCCATATTTCCGGAGGTATTATGGTCCTTCAGTATATTGTATGCCATGGTCTGCGTTGCTGCTTCTTCCTGGGTCACGGCCTGTCCGGTCTTCTGCTGCACTGCGGCCGCATCTTCCATGATCTCTGTGCCGTTCACAAGATAAACGCCTTTGTCGTAGAGCTTTATCATCTTTCCAAATTCCTCCTGTTTTTCATTTTTATTCGTCAATTTATTTTATCCCGGTTCCCGGGAAAAGTCAATTTAATCCCAGCCAATTTGGTACGAGCGCCGGACACGGAAATCCTGCGCCTCATCCATTGACATTTTCACAAAAACAGGGTAAAATATAGACTCGTGCAGCCGGGGCGGTAGCGGTGCCTTGTACCTGCAGTCCGCTATAGCAGGGGTGATATTGCGCGGAGGGCGACAGCTGGCAGAGCTGCCCTTGGTAAGTGACGTTGATATCCGGGTCTCACGCGACGGAAATCCATGAACCGTGTCAGGTCGGGAACGAAGCAGCACTAAGCGGAACCTTCCGGGTGCCGTGAGGGTGCCTGGGTTGAGTAAACTGCCAAGGTAACGTCTGTTGGCCTGGTTCGAAGCGCAATGCACGTAAAAGATAATTCTGACATGATATAAATACAAAAAAGAACAGTGTCTCATCCTGTCCGGATCAGGCACTGTTCTTTTTTGCTTTTTTCTTTTTTTCCCGCAATTCCCGGAAAAACTGCTTCATCAGTGAACTGCACTCCTCCTCCAGTACCCCGGCCGTGATCTGGGCCTGGTGGTTAAACCTGTCCATCTGGAGCAGGTTCAAGATGGAGCCGGCGCAGCCCGCCTTGGGGTTCATGCAGCCGATCACCACCCGGTCCATCCGGGACTGGACAATGGCTCCGGCGCACATCTGGCAGGGTTCCAGTGTCACATACATAGTACACCCCTCCAGTCTCCAGTCCCCCATCTTCCGGCTGGCCTTTCGTATGGCTGTGATCTCCGCATGGGCCAGAGGATTCTTGTCCGTATTCCTCCTGTTGTACCCCCTGCTGATGATCTTTCCCTCATACACGATCACACATCCTATGGGCGTCTCCTCCAGCGCATACGCCTTTTTCGCCTGTTTAATTGCCTCTTTCATATATTTTTCATCTACATTTTGCACATTTACACACCACTTTATCAAAAATTGTACACCAGTTTTTTTATTCCGGACGTAACCCTTTTAAAAAGGGTTACGTCCGGAATTGAAATTGTTTCAATTGTGTCAACGTCTCACAGGGCGGCACCAGTATCCGAAATCTTCTTCCCTGTTTGTCTCTTCTTCTGTCAGCTCCACGTCTTCCTCATCCGCCCGGATGAATCTGGGGAAACCGAAGGCTTCCGCCGCCTGGGCCTCGCGGGGATGATAAATGCCGGGGACTCCCAGCCAGCACTGATCCTCCTCCAGTATGAGCAGGAGATGATGGTAGCTGTAATAGCCGTGAAGGAGGAAGCTGTTGTTTGCCAGCCGCCATTCGCACCGCTTCAGCTGGGCGATATCTCTGCGCTGGATCTTGATGCAGCGCAGCTGCCCCTGCTCTCCTGATGCAGGCTCTTCCTCCCTCTCTTCACGGGAGGGCGACTGCCGGATCTCCTGCATTTCCTCTTCCTCAGGTTCAGGTGTTTGTTCTGTCACTGACACTGGCATTTCCGCTTCCTCTCCGGGGCAAAACCCATCAGGTTCATTTTCTCCCGCCCCGTCCATCTCTTTATCGTTATCCTGCTCCTCTCTTTCTTCCCTGGCTTTCTGAGCTGCCAGCTGTGCCAGATCCGGCTCAGGCTCGCCTTTCCAGACCTGCATCTTCTCCACATCCACAGGCATGTCATCCCAGACTGCCGCAAATCTCCTGCGTCCTGCATTCTCCAGTATGACCCCTTCGATCAGCGGGTAATCCGAGGCACGCCCTGTATCCTCCGGCGTAAAAGTCAGGCGGTAATTGACAGCTGGATTCACGTGCTCGATAGCTCCCTGCCAAAAGCCAATGCACTGCCCTCCTTTTACATAGAAGATATAAACCTTCAGCTTTTTGTCTTCTGCAAGATGCAGTCCTTTTCCGTGAATGTGCACTACCGTGGACGAGTCAGCCTGCTCTACCTTCACAAAACCCACGTTACGGACGCGTTTCCCATCCTGATATTCATACAAATAGCGAATAAACCGTTTCAAACCTCCACTTCCATTCTTTGTCTGGTTATCACAATCTATTCGCCTATACGCCGGAAAATGCCTGTTCTGACCTCATCCGGATCATTTTGTCCACCCTGCTTTTCGGCTGTGCGCAGCGCCTCCCGAAAAAGGGCTGACTAGAGGATCGCCTTCAGCTCCTGGTAGAGTCTCTTGGCATAGCTGTCCGTCATACCGCAGATAAAATCCGTGACAAGGAGAAGACGCAGATACAGCTTTTCTGACTCGCTCTTTCCTCTTGCATGATAGTGGTAGGCGTCCTTATAGTTGCTGGAAATAAAGTAAACCAGCCGTCTGTCGATGGAATTCAGCGCACTGTCATCCTCATCGTAGTGGATGACTGCCCGCACAAAACTGTCCATAAGGAAATCCAGTATCCCCGCCTCCACAAGCTCCATGAGATAGATCTGCCTGGTAGAAAACACTCTTCTCATCGCAACGTCTCCCAGCAGTTCCATCAGCTCCTCCGCAAATGTGCCGCAGAACAGATCCGAGGGGTACTTTCCCTGCATGATGGCCTCGTAATTGGATGTAAATCCAAAAGTGGCACAGGAAATAAGGAAGCCCTGCACACGGACGATCCAGTTCTTTACCGCGTATTCTTCCGGATGGTCCACCTGCTTTTCCACACCCCGGCGGTATAGCTCCTCCAGCTTCCCTGCTGGGTCAAAGATAATTTTATTATTATTTTTGATGCTTTTCAGTTTCTTTAATTCCTCCATCAATACATGGTAAGAAATAAATCCTTTGATGAACGCATCCTCTATATCCGCTGTCTTGTAGGCTATATCATCTGCCGCCTCCAAAATGAATGTCAGCGGATGCCGACATTCGTTTGTTCCCGTCTCTTTCTCAATCCTGCGGAACATCTCCTCGTCTGCCAGATAGTACCCCATCTTTTTTCTCTTGATATCTCCGCAGGCCTCATCGATCTCAAGTGAGGAGACCGGATACTTTACAATGGTGTTCAGCAGCGCATAGGTCAGATTCATGCCATTTTCATCCACAAGAAAATGGAGTTTTGTCACCAGGCGGAGAGCCTGGGCATTTCCCTCAAAATGATAAAAATCCTGCTTCATCTGCTCTGTCAGCACCTCATCTACAGGCTTTCCCTTGTAGGTGAGCAGAGGAAGATTCCTCTCAAACCATTCCCGGATAGTCACCTCTCCAAAATGCCCAAAAGGAGGATTACCAATATCATGGATCAGGCCTGCACACTGGAGAATGCTGCAGATGTCCTCTTTCATCTGCGGCGTAAAGGAGGGATCCTTCTTATATGTAAGAATATTTTCCGCAATATTCTGCCCCAGAGACTTGGCCAGAGAGGACACCTCCAGGGAATGGGTCAGCCGGGTTCTGATAAAATCGCTTTTGTCCAGCGGAAACACCTGGGTCTTGTCCTGCAGTCTTCTAAAAGACGCGCTTCCGATGATCCTGTGATAATCTTTTTCAAATTCGCTGCGCAGATCTGCGGACCCGGAGTGCCTCTGACTGCTGCCCCGGCTTCTCTTTGGAGATAAAAGCTGCTCCCAGTTCACGCTCATCTTCCTTTCTTTAATCGAGATAGATCGGCGGCTCGTAATCATTTCCAAGCAGCGCCTTCTTCCTCTCCTGATATCCAAGGAACGCCCATTCTGTCATGTCGGTCCACTGGTGGCTGCTCCTGTCATAGACCTGTACGTACCCGATCCTCTTGGGATGCATACGCACTGTGTTGGACTCGTACTCATGCCCTGTGTATGGATTGACTTCTCCCTTTTCCAGGTCTTCTTCCTCATCTGCAGCTTCGGCCCGCATCAGTATGTCTTCTGCAGTCTCCTGTGGATGCACTGCCTCCTTTGCTGCGGTCTCCTCTACTTTTTCTGACGGCGCTTCCTGCGGCTCTACCTCATCCTGATGATCAGAAACAGGGGCTGCATCTTCCGTTTCCATCTCTTTTGCATCTTTCTTCGTGCGTCTCTGGAAGAAATCCCGCCAGCTTCCTCTCGTTTTTCTGGCCGGGCGCTCCTGCGGCTCTTCCTTTGCCGCTGGCACAGGCTGTGCTTCCTCCGCCTCCGGCAGATCCTCCTGCGGCTGCACCGCATCTGTCTGCTCCTGCATGTTCTCTTCCTCGGCTGCATCTGCCTGCTCTATATCTGACTCTGCTGCGTATGCCTGCGCTGTGTCTTGTGCACTCTCTTCCTGTACTGTCTCTTCTGTCCACCCGGCCTCCGGATCGGATTCTCCGCCTTTCTGATAGAAGACATTCTCTGCCACATCCGGCTGCACTTCTTCCTCCTGCGCCTCGTAGGACTCTGCATCTGCTGGCTGCAGCTCTTCCTCCTGCACCGCCGGCTCTGCCGCTTCCTCCGGAAGAGTCACAGCCTTCCGGTTCTTCTCCTCCAGCAGCTCATCCAGCCCTCTGTTGAGATCCACCAGCTCGCCAATGGTCATCTCTCTCTCTGTAGAGTGCTGACGTTTCTTTCCTTTCTTCTTTTCAAGGCGCAGCAATTCTGCCTCCGTGACACGGACATTCTCCTCATCCGCGCTCTCCGGTTGCTTTGCGTCTCCAAGTATATTCAGTTGAAATGGACAGTCAAGTATCTCCGCTATCATACGCATGTCCTGCTCCTGGAAATTATCTCTTCCAAGGCGCTGGGTAAGATTCTGCCGGGACATCTTTTTCCCTGTCCGCTCTTCTATCATTTCTGCGAGTTCTTTGATCGTCATGCCTTTACGGCTTAAGATAATTTTGACCTGTTCTCCGAATGTAAGATCTAACATGATATTCCTCCTTATTCAATTAAATTATACTCACCCTGCATATCTTATGAATTCAAATCAGTAAAGTTTTTTGTTTCTTCATAAACCTATGCTTTTCCCTTTTCTTATTTTAGCAAAACATATAGAGTACGTCAATCCGGGTTTTACTCCATCCTCTCCCCATGGATTTCCCCGAACGCTCCGTCCGTGCTGCACACTGCTATCCTGGCATCGACCCCTGCCACCAGGTATTCCCTGTAATAGAATTCTTCTGGATACAGGTCCGGCTTTTTCAGGAGAAAGGGTACATCTTTTTCGTCAAACCCGATCTCAAAGCTCCTCGTGTCCAGCCCCATCCCCTTGCGCACCGCCTTCATAAAACTCTCCTTCAGCACCCACAGGCGATAAAAAGCCTCTGCCTCCGCTCCACCGGACGGCTGCCTTTCAATATAAGCAGTCTCGGAAGGCAGAAAGAAGCGCCTGGCCACTCTCATGCGTGTCTCCTTTATGGTCTCAATGTCGCAACCCACTTTTGCCTCTTTCTCTGTAGAAATGCTACACAGCACATAGCTGCCCGAATGGGACAGGTTAAAAACCTGGTCCGGCTCCGCCCCGTATTGTTCCCGCATTTTCTCTAACAGCATCCAGGCTCCTACGCTCTGCGCCCGGTCCTGAGGAAACCGGAGCTGATCCGCCTTCTGTTTCCGGAAATCGGGCACCCTTTCATAATATTTCCTGTATGTCTCCTCTTCTCTGAGAGCTGAGATCTCAGCTATCCATGTGTGAACCATTTAATTTCCTCTTTCTCTCTTTCCAGTCCGGCATAAATTTGGTCATGCAGCTCTTGAACTGCTGGTTATGGCTTGGCTCAATAAGATGACACAGTTCATGCACGATCACATACTCCAGGCATTCTTCTGGATAGAAAATGAGCCTGGTATTCAGCCGGATACGCCCCGTGCTCACTGTGCAGCTGCCCCATCTGGTCTTCATATCCCGCAAGGTCCATCCGGTCGCATGAACTCCCATGATCTTCTCCCACTTCCCGGCATATTCCAGAACTTTATTTCTCATTTTTTCTATCTGTTCTCTATCCACCGGCGGATATTCCCGATTCCCGGATGTCCTCTCCAGATGTCTGCGCATCCATCCTTCCTTTTCATACAGGAACCGTTCCACCCACTCCCGGGGCGTCCGAAACGGAACCGTCACAAGCGCCTCGTCCTGCTCGGGCCGCACATACAGGTTGATATTCTTTATTCTTCTGTATTCCATGCGAACCCTGATCCCATGGATGTCAAATACTGCACTTTTCATTTTCTTCTCCCAGCCATTTTCCTGCAAGTCTCTTTACCACTCTCCACTGTGCAAACAGCGCAGAACTTTATACATATACTAGCACATATCACGGAGCTGCTCCATATGAAAATTAAAAAGGACTCCCTTACGTGCTAGCACGACGTGAGTCCTTTTTCATATACTTCCGCATGGCTCATTGCCATCAGATATTCCAGTTTTTATCTTTGGAGGTTTTTAGGCGGGTCATGGCGCGGGCCAGGGAGGCCTGAGACAGGTAATATTCCTGGATACTCTGCTTATGGCGCAGGCGCTCCTGGGCTCTCTGGCGGGCCTCCTCGGCGCGCTTGACGTCGATCTCCTCGGGACGCTCCGCAGAATTCACAAGGACGGAGACACGGTTGTTGATGATCTCCGCAAATCCCTGGGACACAGCAGCTGTGATCCACTCTCCCTCGGGCGTCTTCAGATGAAGCTCTCCGTTCTCCACTGCCACGACCATGTTTTCGTGGTGGGCCAGAACACTGAACTGCCCATCCTCAATGGGAAGGATCAGATTCTGGCACTTTCCCTCGTAAAAAACCTTATCGCTGGATATGACCTTTAAAAAAAATGTATTCATCTAATCTCACTCCTTCTGCCGGACAAAAGGCACAGCGCCTGCTGTACTTAGGCCTGCTCAGCCTTGGCCTTCTCGATGACTTCGTCAATAGTTCCGACATTAAAGAATGCATTTTCGGGATACTCGTCCATCTCGCCGTCGATAATGGCCTTGAAGCCCCGGATGGTCTCTTTAAGAGGCACGTATTTTCCTGGTATTCCGGTAAATGTCTCTGCCACGGAGAAGGGCTGGGACAGGAAACGCTGGATCTTTCTGGCCCGACTAACTGTCATCTTATCTTCCTCTGACAGCTCCTCCATACCGAGGATGGCGATGATGTCCTGCAGCTCTTTGTACTTCTGCAGAATCTCCTGTACTTTTCTGGCTACCTGGTAGTGCTCCTGGCCGACTACGTCCGCCTCCAGGATACGGGAGGTGGACTCCAGCGGATCTACTGCCGGGTAAATACCCTGCTCCACGATCTTTCTTGAAAGCACGGTGGTGGCGTCCAGATGGGAGAATGTGGTAGCCGGGGCCGGGTCAGTCAGGTCATCGGCAGGCACGTACACAGCCTGCACAGATGTGACCGATCCGTTCTTAGTTGAAGCGATACGCTCCTGCAGGGCGCCCATCTCATTTGCCAGGGTGGGCTGGTAGCCTACGGCTGAAGGCATACGCCCAAGGAGGGCAGATACCTCCGATCCGGCCTGCACGAAACGGAAAATGTTGTCAATAAACAGAAGCACGTTCTGATGCTCTTCGTCACGAAAATACTCAGCCATGGTAAGCCCTGTCTCCGCCACGCGCATACGGGCTCCGGGGGGTTCATTCATCTGTCCGAACACAAGGGCTGTCTTGTTCAGAACTCCCGACTCGCTCATCTCTGTCCAGAGATCGTTTCCCTCACGGGAACGCTCGCCCACGCCTGTAAAAATAGAATATCCGCCGTGCTCTGTGGCAATGTTGTGGATCAGCTCCTGGATCAGGACTGTTTTACCCACACCGGCTCCTCCGAAGAGGCCGATCTTGCCGCCCTTCGCATAGGGAGTCAGAAGGTCGATAACCTTGATGCCTGTCTCCAGAACTTCCACAGCAGGACTCTGGTCCTCAAAGCTGGGGGCTTTTCTGTGGATCACCCAGTGCTCTGCGTCTTCCGGTATCTTCTCTTTATCATCGATTGTCTCGCCCAGCACGTTGAAAAGCCTTCCAAGCGTCTGCTTTCCTACCGGTACCTTGATACCCTCTCCGGTGGCTGTCACCTCCATCCCTTTATAGAGGCCGTCGCTGGAGGCAAGCATGATGCAGCGCGCAACATTGTTTCCAACATGCTGTGCCACTTCCATGACGCAGCGTTTTCCGCCGTTGTCCACTTCCAGTGCATCCTTAATAAACGGAAGATCTTCCCTGCTATCGAACTCAACGTCTACAACAGGTCCCATGACCTGTACAATTCTTCCTTTTGTCATAGTGTTTTATCTCACTTCCTTTTCTGTGCGTTGGCACCGCCGATCACCTCAGTCAGCTCCTGGGTGATGTCCGCCTGCCTTACACGGTTATAGGTTATATTTAATTCATTCAGCATATCCGTGGCGCTGTCTGTGGCGTTCTGCATAGCCTGCATACGGGAATTCTGCTCGCTGCAGTAAGACTCCACAAGACAGCCGTAAATAATACCGATCAAGTAGTTGGGGACAATGCTGTCCATGACTTTGTGGGCCGAAGGGTACAGCGTAACTGCCTCTCTGTACACGCCGGCCATAGCCGCCATCTTGTCAGAGGCAAAGTTGATCCTCTGCAGGGGAAGAAGCTTGATCTTCTGGGTTTCAGCCTGGAGGGCATTGATCATCCTGGTATAAATGATATAGACATCATCCACCTCTCCCGCCTCGAAGAGTTCCACCATCTTTACA
>OGYQ01001013.1_pt1 | contig 18624 bp, 14 predicted proteins | sample 1576641 | NCBI WGS metagenome assembly OGYQ01 (sample SAMEA3541476, study PRJEB24748) | human gut metagenome | biome: human gut; feature: human-associated habitat; material: faeces | place: China | collected 2012
CATGCTGAAAGGCCGTCTGCTGCTGCTTTCAGGCGACGAGGCACAGGCCCAGGAATGCTTTGATCTGGCAGTAAAAGACTGTACGGATTACGATATATATATTGATATTTTCGAGACGTATAATGATGTAAAGAGAAACGCAGACGGTACGAAGTATCTCGAAAAAGCACTTGAAATTGAACAGGGAACGGCCCAGGATAATTATGAGCACGGAAGAGTGTACTATTATCTGGGTGACTATGAGAATGCCAGGGAATACTTAAGTCAGGCGGTCAGCGACGGCAGCAAAGAAGCCATGCTGATCCTCGGCAGAGTATATCTCGAGCTGGACGATGCGGCAAGCGCCCGCGCAATGTATAACAATTATCTGACGGACGAAGAGAGAGCAGCAACGGCGTATAACGGGCTTGCGATATGTGATCTGGAAGAGGGCGCTTATGACAGTGCCCTTGAGAATATTTCCCAGGGTTTAGCCTGCAGAAATATCACAGAGGAAGAACGTCAGCTTCTTTTGTTCAATGAAATTGCCGCGTATGAATATAAGGGGGATTTTTCCACAGCGCAGACAAAAGCTGCGGAGTATGCGGAAAAGTACCCGGACGATGAGCAGGCGGCGCGGGAATATACTTTCCTGCAGAGCCGGCAGTAAAATCAGTTAATATGGAGAATATATGGCGCAGTTATACGAAAACAGTACGGCAGAAGAGAGGGTCATCCTTGTAGCAGTTCAGACGAGCGGGGATGATGATACGGATGCGTCGCTGGACGAGCTGGAGGATCTGGCAAAGACAGCAGGTGCATTTACTGCAGCGAGAGTGATACAGAACCGGGAGGCAGTACATCCCGGAACATACATAGGCAAAGGCAAGATTGAGGAGGTGCGCCAGACCGCGCTGGCATACAACGCGACCGGCATTATCTGTGATGATGAACTTTCCCCTGCACAGCTCAATAATCTGGAGCAGGAGCTGGAGATAAAGATCATGGACCGTACTCTTGTGATTCTTGATATTTTTGCACGCAGAGCGACGACAAGCGAAGGTAAGCTGCAGGTGGAACTTGCCCAGCTGAAATATCGTCAGGCCCGTCTTGTGGGGCTCAGAAGTTCGCTCTCAAGGCTTGGCGGCGGTATTGGTACGAGAGGTCCCGGAGAGAAAAAGCTCGAGATGGACAGACGTCTGATCCAGAAGCGCATTGCATCGCTGCGCAGAGAACTTGAAGAAGTCACAAGACACAGAGAGCTGATCCGCGAGAAACGAAAGAAAGGTCAGACGAAGGTAGCGGCTATCGTGGGCTATACAAATGCCGGCAAATCCACGCTGCTGAACCGCCTGACAGATGCAGGCGTGCTGGAGGAGAATCAGCTTTTTGCAACGCTCGATCCTACGACGCGTTCTTTAAAGCTTCCGGACGGTCAGAGTGTGCTGCTGACGGATACGGTCGGATTTATCCGGAAGCTGCCGCATAACCTGATTGAAGCGTTTAAGAGTACTCTGGAAGAGGCAAAGTATGCAGATATTCTGATTCACGTGGTCGATGCTTCGAATCCGAATATGGAAGAGCAGATGCAGGTGGTTTACGATACGCTGCGGCAGCTTGGAGCAGACGGCAAACCGGTCATTACTCTGTTCAACAAGCAGGACAGGCTTTCCTCTCATGAACTGCTCCGCGACTTTAAGGCCGAGTATACCATTCCGACAGCTGCAAAAAGCGGGGAAGGGCTTGATGCCCTGTGTGTTGCGCTTGAGGAACTCTTAAAACGCGGAAAAATTTATGTGGACCGGATTTTCCCCTATGAGCAGGCAGGAAAGATCCAGATGATCCGCAGCTTCGGACAGCTGGAGCAGGAGGAGTATCTGCCGGAGGGCATCCATGTGAAAGGGTATGTTCCGAAGGAGATTTACGGGAAAATCTGAAATTGCAAAAATCGACGGAAAATACGACTTTTTGGCCCTGAGTAAAATTTCGGTAAAAACCCCGAAAAATAAAGGAATACCGGGTGCCGCCACAGATGCGGAGAAAATTGCATCTCCGCATTTTTGGCGGCTTTTCTCATGCAAAAAACTATATATAGTATGACGATATAGGAATAATCACGAAAAAATACAAGATATAGGTGTTCTATTGACACTGATTTCAAAGGATGGTATGATGGGACAGTACAGAAAATTCAGGACGCCGTACCGCAGGGGAAGCCTCTAAAAGCCTGTTTTTTGGCTGAAAACAGTGATTTTGGCAGGCATATTTGGACGGTAAATCAGGCGTCAGGAGAATAGAAAAGGCGCCTGTACCGCGGGTTTTTCGGCGGTCGGCGGTACGATAAATATTTTGGCGTGGGAGGTTTGAAATTTGATTCAGGTAGAGAAGAGAGACGGAGCGATAGTAGATTTTGAACTGTGTAAGATAACAGAGGCGATCAGAAAGGCATTCGAGGCCAACGAGAAGCAGTATACGGACGAGATGCTGCAGATGCTGGGGCTTCGCGTGACTGCGGATTTTCAGAAGAAGATCCGAAAGGGAAAGATCGAGGTAGAGAATATTCAGGACAGCGTTGAGAACGTCCTGATTCAGTGCGGATATGCGGATGTGGCGAAGTCCTACATTCTGTACCGCAAGCAGCGCGAAAAGATCCGCAACACGAAAGCGACAATCCTTGACTATAAGGAGATTGTAAACAGCTATGTGAAGGTGGAGGACTGGCGCGTCAAGGAGAATTCCACAGTAACATATTCTGTAGGAGGTCTTATCCTTAGCAATTCCGGCGCTGTTACAGCGAATTACTGGTTATCCGAGATTTATGATGAGGAGATCGCGGAAGCGCACCGCAATGCCGACATTCATATTCATGACCTCTCAATGCTTACGGGATACTGCGCAGGATGGTCTTTAAAACAGCTCATTCAGGAAGGCCTCGGAGGAATCAAGGGCAAGATTACATCTTCACCGGCAAAGCATCTGAGCGTCCTCTGCAACCAGATGGTCAATTTCCTGGGGATCATGCAGAACGAATGGGCCGGCGCCCAGGCATTTTCATCCTTTGACACCTATCTGGCGCCGTTTGTACGGACAGACCAGCTGACCTATCCGGAAGTAAAGAAATGTATCGAATCCTTTATTTACGGGGTAAACACGCCGTCAAGGTGGGGAACCCAGGCGCCGTTTTCCAACATCACCTTAGACTGGACGGTGCCGGATGATCTGGCGGACCTGCCGGCGATCGTAGGCGGAAAGGAAATGGACTTTACCTATGGAGACTGTAAAAAAGAGATGGATATGGTCAACAAGGCCTTTATCGAGATCATGATCGAAGGAGACGCTCATGGACGTGGTTTCCAGTATCCGATCCCGACCTATTCGATCACGAAGGATTTTGACTGGTCCGAGACTGAAAATAACCGGCTCCTTTTTGAAATGACGGCCAAGTACGGCACTCCGTATTTTTCTAATTATATCAATAGCGACATGCAGCCAAGCGACGTGCGCAGCATGTGCTGCCGCCTGCGGCTGGATCTGCGGGAGCTCCGTAAGAAATCAGGCGGATTTTTCGGGAGCGGCGAGAGCACGGGTTCTGTAGGCGTGGTTACCATCAACATGCCAAGGATTGCTTATCAGACAGCAAACGAGGAAGAGTTTTTTGCAAAACTGGACCGCTTAATGGATATTGCGGCAAGGTCTCTGCATGTGAAGAGGACTGTCATTACAAAGCTTTTGAATGAAGGGCTTTATCCTTATACCAAACGTTACCTGGGAACCTTTGAGAACCACTTCTCAACGATCGGCCTGGTGGGCATGAACGAGGCTGGGCTGAATGCGAAATGGATCCGCAAGGATATGACCCATAAAGAAACGCAGGAATTTTCCAGGAAGGTGCTGAATCACATGCGGGAGAGACTGTCATCTTACCAGGAGGAATACGGCGATCTGTACAACCTGGAAGCGACGCCGGCCGAATCCACAGCTTATCGGTTTGCAAAGCATGACAGAGAGCAGTTCCCGGATATTATTACTGCCGCAGAAGGAGACGGAACGCCCTACTATACCAACAGTTCCCACCTCCCGGTCGGATATACAGAGGATATCTTCGATGCACTGGATATCCAGGACGAACTGCAGACGCTCTACACCTCGGGCACAGTATTCCACGCATTTCTGGGAGAAAAGCTTCCAAGCTGGAAATCAGCGGCTGCTCTGGTACGCAAGATTGCAGAAAACTACCGGCTGCCCTATTATACGCTGTCACCCACCTATTCCATCTGCAGGAATCACGGCTATCTGAACGGAGAACAGTATGTATGTCCGGAGTGCGGCGAGACAACGGAGGTTTACAGCCGGATCACCGGATACTACCGTCCGGTGCAGAACTGGAACGATGGAAAGGCTCAGGAATTTAAGGACAGAAAAGTCTACGATGTCTTTCATTCCAAGTTCCATGGAAAGGCGGCGGATCTGACAGGAGAAACCGGCGGCGCTAGAGAGGATGTTAAACAGCCGGAAGTAAAAAATGTGGAAGGAGCGCTTCTGTTTACAACGAAAACCTGTCCTAACTGCGTGATCGCCAAGAGAACACTTGAAGAGGCGGGAATTCCCTACCAGGCAGTGGACGCACAGGAGCAGAAAGAACTGGCGAAAGCCTATGGAGTCATGCAGGCGCCGACCCTGGTGATCTCCGGGGATGAAGGAGTAGAAAAGCTGGCAGGTGCGGGCAGTATCAAGAGATATGCGGACGCACATGCTGTGCAGACATCATAAAGAAAATAAAAATCCGGGAAGAACCTTCCTTATAAAGAAGGCTTCCCGGATTTTCTTTTCAGGGCAGAATCCTTTCCCTGCATGAAATGGTCGTCTCTCAGGATTTCATAAGCGTTTTCATAATCGCCTTTCCGCATGTACCGCACCATTTTTTTGAGGCGTTCATTCGTCCTGGGGATGTGCATCCCATGGCGGACCGAATACTGTCCGATCCGGATCTGTTCAGAAAGGTTATTTTCGTAGATCCGGTTGATCCGTTCATTGTCCAGAATACTCAGGATCTCCATGTGCATATCGGTGTCTGCCACCTCCCAGGCATAAGGGTCCGAAGCGGCGGCACACATTCTGACCACTCTTTCCTCGATCCGATAAGAGTATTCCTCATAACGGCCCGATGTGAAAATCAGGCGGAAGGCAGCGCCTTCCAGCAATTCACGGAGCTGATAGATATCCTGGATATCCTTGTCCGTGATCTCCTTAACCGTGATAGAACGATAATAATCAGAGACCAGAAGTCCCTCAGCCTGAAGCATCTGGATTGCGGCGCGGACAGGGCTGCGGCTCATACCCAGCTCTTCGGTCAGCATGGCTTCAGTAAGAGACATGCCGGGAGCGTAGGTCAGGTCCAGGATTTTATTTTTAATGGTCTGATAGGCCTGGTCGGCCAGAGACATGCTTTTTCTTGCCATAAACATCACCTTTGCTATTTGCTAAAATGTATACATAAAAATAATTTGTATACAAAGTATAATGGTTTTTCGGGAAAATCGCAAGATAAAAATGAAAAAGTGATTGACTTTTTTCCTGGAGAGTGTTATAGTCGCAATAGAAAGAATTGTATACAAATTATTAAAATGTATACATAAACAAATGGAAAAGGATGGTAGAGACAATGAAATTAGGATTTATCGGAACCGGAAATATGGCATCTGCGATCATGGGAGGTATTATCCGCAATGAAGTAATCCCGGCGGAGGAAATTATTGGTGCGGATCTGTTTGCACCGGGAAGAGAGCGTGTGAAAAGCCAGTTTGGTATTCACGTGACTGACAGCAACAAAGAAGTGGCACAGAAAGCGGAAGTGATTATCCTTTCTGTAAAACCACAGTTTTATGCAGATGTAATCCAGGACATCAAAGATGAGATCAAAGATAACCAGATCATCATTACGATCGCACCAGGAAAGACGCTTTCCTGGCTGGAAGAGCAGTTTGGAAAACAGGTAAAAATCGTTCGCACCATGCCGAATACACCAGCTATGGTAGGAGAGGGAATGACGGCGGCATGCCCGAATCCTTATCTGAACGAAGAAGAAATCGCTTATGTAAAAACGCTTCTTCAGAGCTTTAGCCGTGTAGAGATCGTGCCGGAGCGTCTGATGGACGTGGTCGTATCCGTAAGCGGAAGCTCTCCGGCTTATGTATTTGTCCTGATCGAGGCTATGGCAGACGCTGCAGTATCCGGAGGTATGCCAAGAGCACAGGCTTATCAGTTTGCGGCACAGGCTGTTCTTGGAAGCGCAAAAATGGTACTGGATACCGGAAAGCATCCTGGAGAGCTGAAAGATATGGTATGTTCCCCGGCCGGAACTACGATCGAAGCAGTCCGTGTACTGGAGGAGCGTGGATTCCGCAGTGCTGTGATCGAGGCAATGAAGGTATGCGAGGAGATTTCCAAGAGCTTGTAAGAGGCAAAAAACCAGAGTATAATGAAGGGCAGAGCGGTCAGAAAGCTCTGCCCTTTTTATGCATTTGGAGGCGCATGTTCATGAAGAAGGAATTAAAATATTTTGAGATCGATGGAGCCGTGGGCGGCAGCCAGGAATGGTTTACCAATGTAGTGATGTATATGGGAGGCTGTGCGGCTGCCACTGCCTGCGACAGCTGTATCTATCTGGCCCGGGAATATGGCATGGAAGGACTTTATCCTTATGATGTCAAGAAACTAAGCAGGGAAGATTATGTCAGGTTCGGCCAGAGGATGAAGCCCTATATCCGGCCGCGGGTGGGCGGTGTAAAAGAGCTTCGCTGGTATGTGGATGGATTTTCTCGTTACATTGCAGACAGGGGAAGAGAATTAGAGAAACGATTTTCCCTTAAGATGCAGGAGTTTTCCGGAGATCATTCCTGTAAAGAGGCAGAAGCGGCTGTAAAGGAGCAGCTGGAGGCTGGCTTACCTGTTCCGTTCCTGATGCTGAAGCATAAGGATTCCAGGCGCTTTCAGGACTTTATCTGGCACTGGTTTCTGCTGATCGGATATGAGGGAGAAGGGGAGAAAATGACGGTGACAGCAGCCACCTATGGAGAGGCGGTCAAGCTTCCCTTTTATGACTTCTGGGATACGGGATACGAGGAAAAGGGCGGGATGATTTTGTATTCTCTGTCCTGATATTTCATAAAAAGAACACAAAAGACTGGTATTCTAAAAAGAAAACAGGAAGGACAAGGAAGCGTGAAGAAAAAAATCGGGATTATTTTATGTGCGGTATTGGTAGTGGTTGCTGCGGTGGCTGCCATTGCTGATGAGTTGGGCGGAAGCGGAGAAAAGGACGCCGGGCAGGCGGAAGGGACGCAGGAGGAAGAGGCGTCAGGAAATATGGATGCGGAGACAAAAAGCGGCCTTACTAAGGAGCAGCAGAAGATCCAGACCCAGATTGAGGCGGTATACAATGTGGAAGATCAGCAGGCCATTGCGGACAGACTGGATGATGAGAAAAAAACTCAGGAATATACCTTTGATAATATGCTGATCGAATATAATCCATTTGGAACTAATACTCAGTCGCTCTATGTTTATTTCAATACGGAGGAAGCGGTGAGTATTTCCTATAATATTCATGTGGACGATGAAGAAATTGACGATTTCCGAAGGGATGTGTGGCAGGAAGACACCTACACGACAGAGCATGAGTTCCAGGTGATCGGCCTGATTCCGGACATGGAAAACACAATCACCTTTTTCCTGACCAGGGAAGACGGATCCACGGATACCAAGGAGATTGTATATGAAATGGGAAGCCTTCTGGGAACAGAGAAGGTCGTGCTGGATTCGGAATTTCAGAAGGACACGCAGGAATTGGAGGATGGCCTGTATGTGGTGCTTGGAAATGACAGCGATGCTCTGGACTTTATGTATTACTATGATAATCAGGGGGTGCTGCGGGGAGAAGTGCCTATTATCGGGTATCGGAGCCACCGCCTGCTGTTTGATGAAAATTCTATGTATTTCAGTATTTCCGAGACGAAAATGGTGCAGATGAACAGACTGGGGCAGGTGACGAAGGTCTATGACCTGGGAAATTATAAGCTGCACCATGACTATGTGTTTGATGATAATGGGACTATGCTGATCCTGGCGACGGATACCACCCAGGACAGTGTAGAGGATATTATACTGAGACTGGACGTGGAAAGCGGCGCAGTGACAGAAGTGCTGGACCTGGGAGATTTGTTTGCAGACTTTAAAGAGGAGTGTCAGAAAAATTCAGAGGGAGAACTGGACTGGATGCATATCAACACGATCCAGTGGATGGGTAACGGCTCCGTTCTTCTGAGTTCCAGGGAAACATCCTCGATCATAAAGATTGACAGCCTGTATGACGGTCCTGCGGTTTCTTATATTATTGGGGATAAATCCGTGTGGGAAGGCACGGAATATAAGAATCTGGTATTTGCAAGCCAGGGTGATTTTACCATTCAGGGCGGACAGCACACCATTACTTATGTGGAAGATCCGAGTCTTGCAGAGGGGCAGTATTATTTATATATGTTCAATAATAACATCGGTATCAGCGAGACGCGGCCGGATTTTGACTGGAGCGCATTGGGACTGACGGAATCTTCTGCCTCGGATGGCGACACCTCTTACTATTATAAATATCTGGTGGATGAAAATGGGGGAACCTTCTCGCTGGAGGATTCCTTTGAGGTTCCCTACTCCGGCTATGTGAGCAGCGCCCAGGATCTGGGAGGGAACACGATTATAGATTCGGGTATCCCGGGGATTTTTGCAGAGTATGACGAAGACCATGAACTGATCGCGCAGTATACCATGGACACGGAAAAGTTTATTTACAGAGTGTACAAGTATGATTTTCAAGGGTTCTATTTTCAATAAAAGAAATAAAATCGGCATCTGAGACTTTACGGACGGGCCGGGATTCGTTACAATAGAAAAAGCATGGGTGAAGTCTGACGCCCAGGCGATGAGTATGGAAAACAAAGGAGCAGATAATATGGCAAATCCAATCGTAACCTTCGAAATGTAAAATGGAGATGGGATTAAGGCAGAGCTTTATCCGGAGACTGCCCCAAACACGGTAAATAATTTTATCTCCCTGGTGAACAAAGGCTTCTATGACGGCCTGATCTTCCACCGGGTGATCCGGGGATTTATGATCCAGGGGGGATGCCCGCAGGGTACCGGTACAGGTGGACCGGGATATCAGATCAAAGGAGAGTTTGCACAGAATGGGTTTCAGAATCCATTGGCGCATACAAAGGGCGTGCTGTCTATGGCGAGAGCAATGCATCCGGATTCCGCAGGGTCTCAGTTCTTTATCATGCATGAGAGCGCCCCGCACCTGGACGGAGCCTATGCTGCATTCGGAAAGGTTGTAGAAGGGCTGGATGTGGTTGATAAAATTGCCTGCGTGGATACCGATTACAGCGACAGACCGCTGGAGGAACAAAAGATGAAAAAGGTAACGGTAGATACCATGGGAACCGAGTATCCGGAACCAGAGAAAGCGTAGGAAAAATGCAAGCTGTAAGATGCGCTGTGCCTGAAGGCAGCAGCGCATTTTTGCGCACGGAAAGAATCTTGTCTTGCAAAACAAGGGAAGATAACGTACAATAGTGAAAATAGTCGAGTCACAGGAGAACGGGAGGCGTAAAGGGACTATGGACATCATACAGACGGAGCATCTGGTTTATGAATATGCGAAACGGGATGAGGAAGGCAACATCACCGGGACGTCCCGGGCCATCGATGGAGTAGATATTGATATCCGGCAGGGGCAGTTTGTGGCGGTCTTAGGACACAATGGATCCGGAAAGTCCACATTTGCCAAACATTTAAACGCCATCCTGGTGCCGACGGCAGGGACAGTATGGGTGGACGGGAAGGACACGAAGGCTCCGGAGGAACTCTGGAATGTGCGTCAGACCGCGGGAATGGTCTTTCAGAACCCGGACAATCAGATCATCGGAACGGTGGTGGAAGAGGACGTGGGCTTTGGACCGGAAAACTTAGGCGTGCCGACAGACGAGATCTGGCAGCGGGTGGAAGAAAGCCTGAAAGCAGTAGGGATGCTGGAGTACCGGCACCATTCACCGAATAAGCTGTCCGGTGGACAGAAGCAGCGGGTGGCCATTGCCGGAGTAGTGGCTATGGAGCCAAAGTGCATTGTCCTGGATGAACCTACAGCGATGCTGGACCCAAGCGGCAGGAAGGAAGTATTAAAAACCGTTCAGGAGCTGCGGACCAAGAAGCAGGTGACGGTGATCCTGATCACCCATTATATGGAAGAAGTGATCGATGCAGACAAGATCTATGTCATGGATCATGGTCATGTAGTCATGGAAGGAACGCCGCGGGATATATTTTCTCAGGTGGACACCCTGAAAAAGTACCGTCTGGACGTGCCGCAGGTGACGATCCTGGCAGACGAGCTTCGCAAAAGAGGCCTTGATATCCCGGCCGGGATCTTGAGGAAAGAGGAGTTGGTGGAAGCGCTATGTCGATCAAATTAGAGCATATAAATTATATTTACAGCGAGGGAACCGCATACGAAAAGCATGCATTGAAAGATGTGAACCTTGAAATCCGGGATGGGGAATTTGTAGGGGTCATCGGACATACGGGCTCTGGGAAATCCACGCTGATCCAGCATCTGAACGGGCTTTTGAAGGCCAGCAGCGGAGCGCTTTATTTTAATGGCAGAAATGTCTATGAGGAAGGCTACCCGATGAAGGAACTGAGGAGTCAGGTGGGATTGGTGTTCCAGTATCCGGAGTATCAGCTGTTTGAAGCAGATGTGATGACAGATGTGTGCTTCGGCCCGAAAAACCAGGGACTTTCACCGGAGGAATGTAAGGAGAGGGCCATGGAGGCGTTGAAGCTTGTCGGCCTGAAAGAAAAGTATTATCAGTCTTCTCCCTTTGAACTGTCCGGAGGACAGAAAAGGCGGGCCGCGATAGCGGGAGTCCTGGCGATGCGCCCGAAGGTGCTGGTCCTGGATGAACCTACCGCGGGGCTGGACCCGAAAGGAAGGGACGAGATCCTGGGGCAGATTGCTTCTCTTCATAAAGCCAGCGGCCTGACAGTTATCCTGGTGTCTCATAGTATGGAGGATATTGCAAGGTATGCAGACCGGATCATCGTGATGGATCATGGCAAAGTGCGCTATAACGATACGCCGAAACATGTATTTACCCATTATATGGAACTGGAGAAAATGGGGCTTGCAGCCCCGCAGGTGACCTATATTATGCACGATCTGAAAGAGCATGGGCTTCCTGTGACCACGGATGTGACGACCGTAGAGGAGGCGGCAGATCAGATCATGAAGGCATTGGAGATGAAACAATGATTCGAGATATTACCATCGGACAATATTATCCGGCAAAAAGCATACTGCACAGGCTGGATCCCAGGGTCAAGCTGGTATCTACGCTTCTGTATCTGATCTCTCTATTCCTGTTCCGGAGTATTTCCGGGTATCTTGTGGCTACCTTATTTCTGGTGTGCATCATACGCATGTCAAAGGTTCCGCTTTCCTACATCGTTAAAGGGCTGAAGCCCATTATTATGCTGCTGCTGATCACGGTGCTTTTTAATCTGTTCCTGACCCGGGATGGGGACGTACTGGCCCATTTCTGGATCTTTACGATTACAGAGGGAGGGCTTGTCACCGCTGTATTTATGGCTGTGCGTCTGATCTATCTGATCATCGGGTCGTCGCTTATGACTTTTACCACCACGCCAGGTGAACTGACGGACGGACTGGAGGATCTTCTTAAGCCTTTGAACCGGATCAAAGTACCGGTGCATGAGGTGGCGATGATGATGTCTATTGCTCTTCGGTTTATCCCGATCCTGCTGGAGGAGACGGATAAGATCATGAAAGCACAGATTGCCAGAGGGGCAGATCTGGAAAGCGGCAATATGATCCAGAGAGCCAAGAGCATGATCCCGATCCTGGTGCCTTTGTTTGTGTCTGCATTCCGGAGGGCCAATGATCTGGCGCTGGCTATGGAAGCCAGATGTTATCACGGCGGCGAAGGACGTACAAAGATGAAGCCCCTCAGGTATCATACCAGGGATTTTGTGACGTATGTGGTGGTTGTGGTATATGTGATCGCAGTGTTTGTGATCGGACGCTATGTTCCGCTCCATATCTGGATATTTTAAGACTGGACTATTGAAAAATGAAAAGAATCAGACTGACCGTTGCCTATGACGGCACGGATTATTGCGGCTGGCAGGTCCAGCCGAATGGTGTGACAATCGAAGAAATGCTGAACCGGGCGATCTGGAAGCTGACGGGCGAGGACATTCAGGTGATCGGCGCCAGCCGGACGGATTCCGGGGTCCATGCCCTGGGAAATGTGGCAGTATTTGATACAAACTCCACGATTCCTCCGGAGCGGATGAGTTACGCACTGAATCAGCGGCTGCCAGAGGATATTGTGGTAGTGCGCTCAGAAGAGGTGCCGGAGGACTGGCATCCCAGATATCAGGACCGGATCCGGAAGACTTACGAGTATCATATTTATAATGCGCCGGTGCCCAATCCGCTGCGCCGGAGATATGCGTCATATGTATCCTTTCCGCTGGATGTGGAAAAGATGCAGGAGGGAGCTTCCTGTCTGGAAGGAGAGCATGACTTTGTCAGTTTCTGTAATGTCCGCACACAGGTGGAAGATACCGTGCGTACAGTGGAAAAACTGGAAATCAGCAGAGAAGGACCGGAGATCGTGATACGGATCACCGGAAACGGCTTTCTCTATAATATGGTCAGGATCATTGCAGGGACTTTGATCCGGGTGGGAAGAGGTTTTTATCCGCCGGAAAAGGTACAGGAGATATTGGAAGCCAGACGGCGGACCGAAGCAGGAGTAACAGCCCCTCCTGAGGGACTGGTGCTTGTAGAGATTGCTTATTTTTCATAAAAGTGCTATGCAAATGGCTGTTTATGAGATAAGATAAAGAAAAATCATGGGAGGAGAAACTATGGAGATGTTTATGAACATTGTTCCGGTTCTTGGGGTGATCGGACTTTTGTTTGCCGGGTATCTGGCGGCGAAAGTCAGCAGACAGGATGCCGGTACAGAAAAAATGAAGGAGATATCTCAGGCGATCAGCGAGGGGGCAAGAGCGTTCCTGATGTCCGAATATCGGATCCTTGTGATATTCGTGATTGTGCTGTTCGTGCTGATCGGTATCGGAATCGGAAACTGGGTAACTGCCGTTTGTTTTGTAGTGGGAGCTCTGTTTTCCACACTGGCCGGGTACTGTGGAATGACCGTAGCAACAAAGGCGAATGTCCGCACGGCGAACGCGGCAAGAACAAAGGGAATGAATCAGGCGCTGTCCATCGCTTTTTCCGGCGGTGCGGTTATGGGAATGTGTGTAGCTGGTTTTGGCGTGCTGGGAGTCAGCCTTGTTTATCTGCTGACTAAGAATGTAGACGTGTTGTCTGGATTCAGCCTGGGAGCTTCTTCGATCGCGCTGTTTGCACGTGTAGGCGGCGGTATCTATACGAAAGCTGCTGACGTGGGCGCTGACCTGGTCGGAAAAGTAGAAGCAGGGATTCCGGAGGATGATCCGAGAAATCCGGCGGTTATCGCTGACAATGTGGGAGACAATGTAGGAGACGTGGCCGGTATGGGTGCCGACCTGTTTGAGTCCTATGTAGGTGCGCTGGTATCCGCCCTGACTTTGGGAATTGTTTACTTCCAGGTGTCCGGTGCGGCCTATCCTCTGACCGTGGCAGGTCTTGGACTTGTAGCTTCTATTCTGGCGACATTTTTCGTGCGCGGGGACGAGAATGCGAATCCGCACAAGGCTCTGAAGATGGGGTCCTATGTGTCCAGTGCTATCGTGTTGGTGGTATCTGTGATCTTCAGTAAATACTGCTTTGGTGATTACAATGCAGCGATCGCGGTAATCGCAGGACTGATCGTAGGACTGATCATTGGTATCATTACAGAAGTTTATACTTCCGGCGACTATAAATCTGTAAAAGAAATCGCAGAACAGTCAGAGACCGGAGCGGCAACCACGATCATCAGCGGTATTTCTGTGGGAATGAAATCCACCGCAATTCCGATCCTTCTGATCTGTGTGGGTATTTTTGTGGCATATCAGTTCTGCGGACTGTATGGAATCGCACTGGCGGCGGTAGGAATGTTGTCAACGACAGCCATCACCGTGGCGGTAGACGCGTACGGACCGGTAGCAGACAACGCAGGCGGTATTGCAGAGATGTCCGGACTGGATCCGGAGGTCCGCAAGATCACAGATAAGCTGGATGCAGTAGGAAACACAACAGCAGCCATGGGAAAAGGTTTTGCGATTGGATCTGCAGCTTTGACAGCTCTTGCACTCTTCGTATCTTATGCAGAAGCGGTACAGCTGGAAAAGATTGATCTTCTGGACAGCCGCGTGATCATCGGAACATTGATCGGAGGCATGCTTCCGTTCCTGTTCTCAGCTATGACCATGGAGTCTGTATCCAAGGCGGCTTATCAGATGATCGAAGAAGTAAGAAGACAGTTCCGCACTATGCCTGGAATCATGAAGGGTACGGAAAAACCGGATTATAAGTCCTGTGTGGCAATCTCCACAACAGCGGCTCTGAAGGAAATGCTGGTACCCGGCGTTATGGCAGTGGCAGCTCCTCTGCTTGTGGGTATCCTGCTTGGAACAGCTGCCCTTGGCGGTATGCAGGCGGGAGCGCTGACCACCGGTGTTATGATGGCAATCTTTATGTCTAATGCCGGAGGAGCATGGGATAACGCAAAGAAATACATCGAAGACGGCAATCACGGCGGAAAAGGCAGCGAAGCACATAAAGCGGCTGTCGTAGGCGATACCGTAGGCGATCCGTTCAAAGATACATCCGGACCGTCTATCAACATTCTGATCAAACTGATGACCATCGTGTCACTGGTATTCGCACCACTGTTCCTTGCAGTAGGCGGAATATTGTAAGACGAAGGCGAAAAGGGGACGTACACTTTTGCAAAAAGTGTACGTCCCCTTTTGCGTTATGTGGGGATTTGTGATAAGATAAACAGCGGAGCCAAGAAGAAATAGTATGGAGACAATTATTGATTTTATTTTAGAAAAGAGGCAGATAAAGATGACAAAGGTAGACATTATCTCGGGCTTTCTGGGAGCGGGGAAGACCACATTTATCAAGCAGATGATCGATCAGGTATTTGCGGGGCAGAAGCTGGTGCTGATCGAAAATGAGTTTGGTGAGATTGGTATTGATGGAGGATTCCTGAAAGACGCCGGAATCGAAATCACGGAAATGAATTCTGGCTGCATTTGCTGTACGCTGGTGGGAGATTTCAGTGTGGCGTTGAAAAAGGTGCTGGATGAGTACCATCCGGACCGCGTTCTCATCGAGCCGTCGGGAGTCGGCAAGCTTTCTGATATCGTTCGTGCGGTGGAGGATGTGAAAACGGATGCACCGATCGAGATCGAAGGAAGGATTACGGTTGTCGATGGGAAAAAGGCAAAAATGTATATGAAAAACTTTGGTGAATTTTACAAAGACCAGGTGGCAAGTGCCTCCACCATCGTTATCAGCCGAACCCAGGAAATGAGCGGCGATAAGATCGAGGAATGTGTAGCGCTTCTCCGGGAAGAGAATAAAGAGGCGGCCATTATCACGACTCCATGGGAGCAGCTGGGTGAGGAAGCAATCCGCCGCGCCCTGGAGCACAGGACGGGAATGGAGGATCTGATGGAGGATTCTCACGATCACCATGACCACCATGACCACCACGGTCATCATCATGACCATCATGCTCATTGTCATCACGATCACGACCACCATGATCACTGTGGCTGTGGCCATGACCACCATGACCATCACCATCATCATGCGGATGAAATCTTCACCAGCTGGGGCAGAGAAACCGCTCATCAGTACACAGAGGAAGAACTGGAGCAGATTCTGAAAACATTGTCCGAAGGTGAAGCTTATGGCACGGTTCTCAGAGCGAAGGGCATCATCCCCGTGGAAGGCGGCTTGTGGAAACAGTTTGACCTGGTACCGGGCGAGTACGAGGTGCGGGAAGGACAGCCGGACTATACCGGCCGCCTGTGTGTGATCGGAACAGACCTGAAAGAGGAAGAATTGGCGGTGCTTTTCCATCTTTCATAGAACAGGGCAAAGAAAATAAAGCGGAAGGTGATAAAAATGACAGTAGTACCTTTATTCGTGTGTACCGGTTTTCTGGACAGCGGGAAGACCACACTGGTCAAAGAGACCCTGATGGAGCAGGAGTGGATCCAGCCAGGGCGGACGCTTCTGATCTGCTGTGAGGAAGGAGAAGTCGAATATCCGGAAGAATATCTGAAATCCAAAAACATGGTTCTTCACCAGGTGACAGAAAAAGAACAGCTGACATCAGCGTTTTTTAAAAGCTGCAATAAAAAATACCGGCCGGTTCAGGTGGTGATTGAATATAACGGCATGTGGAAGCTGGAGGATCTTTTAAGCATTAAATATCCCTACAACTGGGAACTGCAGGGGGTTTACTCTACAGTAAACGGACTGACCCTGGATATGTATCTGAAAAATATGCGCAACATGCTGATGGAACAGCTGACAGAGTCCGAGCTGATCGTCGTTAACCGGTGTGCGGAGGGTGTGGACCGCTCGGGATTCCGTCGGGCCCTGAAGGTGCAGAATCCAATGGCGCAGCTGATCTTTGAAGATACAGAAGGACGGATCATCCAGCCGTCTTCGGACGACCTTCCTTACGACACCGGGCAGGATGTGATCGAGATCGCGGATGAGGATTTCGGGATCTGGTATGTGGATGCCTATGACCACCCGGACCGGTATCTGGACAAAACCATGGTATTTAAGGCACAGATTTTCCGTCCGAAGGGCATGGAGGACAATATGTTTGTGCCGGTGCGCAAGATTATGACCTGCTGCGCCGCAGATATCCGTTTCTATGGATATCCGTGCAGATCCAAGAAAAAGATTGAAGGAGACAAGCGTAAATATTATCAGGTGACAGCAAGATTCGCATATGAGTCCGTCGGATTCGGGAACGAGCAGCCGGTCCTTTATCTGGAGGGGCTTGAAGAGGCGGAAAAGCCAAGAGAAGATGTGGTCTATCTGGGGTAATGTGTACCGAAAAAGGAACAAAAATAAGCTTAAGAATCACTAGACTTTTAAAATACCAGGGACTATAATATTTATATATGCCAAATTATTTATAATTTGTACAATTTTTGAAGGAGGAACAACGAAAATGGCAAGAAAAATGAAGACCATGGATGGTAATCATGCGGCAGCTCATGCGTCATACGCATATACAGACGTTGCAGCTATTTACCCGATCACGCCTTCATCCGTTATGGCAGAGGCCACAGACGAGTGGGCGACACAGGGAAGAAAGAACATCTTTGGACAGGAAGTGCAGGTTACAGAGATGCAGTCAGAGGCCGGCGCAGCAGGTGCTGTTCACGGATCACTGGCAGCAGGTGCCCTGACTACTACTTATACAGCTTCCCAGGGTCTGCTTCTTATGATCCCCAACCTTTACAAAATCGCCGGCGAGCAGCTCCCGGGCGTGTTCAACGTCTCTGCCCGTGCACTTGCAAGCCACGCGCTTTCTATCTTCGGTGATCACTCAGACGTTTATGCCTGTCGTCAGACCGGATGCGCAATGCTCTGCGAGTCCAGCGTACAGGAAGTTATGGACCTGACACCGGTTGCACACTGCGCAGCTATCAAGGGACGCATTCCTTTCATCAACTTCTTTGACGGTTTCCGTACATCTCACGAGATCCAGAAGATCGAGACATGGGATTACGAAGACCTGAAGGATCTGGCAGATATGGATGCCATCGATGCGTTCAGAAAACACGCTCTGAATCCGAACCATCCGTGCCAGAGAGGTTCCGCTCAGAACCCGGATATCTTCTTCCAGGCAAGAGAGGCAAGCAACCCGTACTACACAGCTATGCCGGCTATCGTTCAGGAGTACATGGACAAGGTTAACGCCAAGATCGGCACAGACTACAAGCTGTTCAACTACTACGGAGCAGAGGATGCAGAGAAAGTCATCATCGCTATGGGCTCTGTATGCGACACAATCGAGGAGACAGTTGACTACCTGCTCGCGGCAGGACAGAAAGTCGGCCTTGTAAAAGTACGTCTGTACAGACCGTTCAGCGCACAGGCACTGATCGATGCAATCCCGGATACAGTTAAGACAATCTCTGTATTAGACAGAACAAAAGAGCCAGGAGCTCTCGGCGAGCCTCTGTGGCTGGATGTTGTCGCTGCATTAAAGGGAACAAAATTCGACGCAGTTCCGGTACTTTCCGGACGTTACGGATTAGGTTCCAAGGATACAACACCGGCACAGATCGTTGCTGTATACAATAACACAGAAAAAGAGAAATTCACAATCGGTATCGTGGACGACGTGACAGGACTTTCCCTGGAAGAGGGCGAGCAGCTTGTTACAACTCCGGAAGGAACCATCAACTGCAAGTTCTGGGGACTTGGAGCCGACGGTACTGTAGGAGCGAACAAGAACTCCATCAAGATCATTGGTGACAACACAGATATGTACGCACAGGCTTACTTTGACTATGACTCCAAGAAGT
>OGYQ01001014.1_pt1 | contig 18589 bp, 12 predicted proteins | sample 1576641 | NCBI WGS metagenome assembly OGYQ01 (sample SAMEA3541476, study PRJEB24748) | human gut metagenome | biome: human gut; feature: human-associated habitat; material: faeces | place: China | collected 2012
GCGGCAGCGGTGGTATGTTTGTGCAGTCGGCCAAGTTCATCGAGAACCACGGCGGAAACATCAATAAGATTTCGGTATTCGGTCAGGACTCCAACCCCACAACCTGGAAGATGGCCCAGATGAACCTGGCCATCCGTGGCATCGAGGCCGACCTAGGCAAGTTCAACGCCGATACCTTCTTCAACGACTGCCACCCCCAGCTGAAAGCGGACTTTATCATGGCCAACCCTCCCTTTAACCTGGCCAACTGGGGGCAGGAAAAGCTGCTGGACGATGTGCGCTGGCAGCACGGCACACCCCCGGCAAACAACGCCAACTTCGCCTGGCTGCAGCACATGATTTGGCACCTGGCGCCGGGCGGCCGTATCGGTATGGTGCTGGCCAATGGCTCTCTGTCCTCTCAGAGTGGCGGCGAGGGCGAAATCCGCAAAAATATCATCAATGCGGATTTGGTAGACTGTATTGTGGCCATGCCGTCCCAGCTGTTCTACACCACCCAGATTCCCGTTTCGCTGTGGTTCTTGGCCAAGAACAAAAAGCAGAAAGGAAAGACCCTGTTTATCGACGCCCGGAAGATGGGCACCATGGTTACCCGCAAACTGCGGGAACTGACCGATGAGGACATCCAAAAACCGGCTGATACCTACAATGCCTTCGTGGAGGGTACGCTGGAAGATGTCAAAGGCTTCTGTGCCGTGGCTACCACCGAAGAAATTGCCAAGCAGGATTATATCCTTACCCCAGGCCGGTATGTGGGCATTGAGGAACAAAAGGATGACGGAGAACCCTTCGAGGAAAAGATGGACCGTCTGACCAAAGAACTGTCCGAGCTGTTCCAGAAATCCCGCGAACTGGAGGCACAAATCAAGGAGCAACTGGGGGCGATTGGGTATGAAGTGTGAATATCGCCAACTTGGAACACTTGTAAAACGTAAAATCGGATATGGAATTGTGCAACCTGGTCCCAATCAGAAGCAAGGGATACCTATCATTAAAGTAAACAACATTATCTCTGGACTCAAAAGTATAACCGATTTGGATTGTACTACTGAACAAATTAGTTCCAAGTATGAGCGCACAAAACTGCATGGCGGAGAACTAATCATAAGTGTAGTTGGTACTATTGGCAAAACTGCTATAGTTCCAAAAGCATTTGCCGGTTGTAATTTGGTTAGAGCAACTGCAATGATTGATATTCCGGATTTGCAGCTCGCAAAATGGGTAAAGTATTATCTTGATTCACCAAAAGGCCAAGCGTATATTCATCAGAATCTAAATACAACAGTCCAACCCACCCTAAACATTAAATCTTTATCCGAGATTCCGATTCCTTTCTATAGTGATACCCAAATGCAGCAAGTTGTCTCTGTATTGGAATCTTTCGACAACAAAATCGAACTGAATAACAAAATCAACGAAAATTTGCAACAGCAAGTGCGGGCTATTCTTTCAAAGTGGTTGCTAGAAAACGAGGAAAATTATGAGTTTGCCTCACTATCAGATGTCGCCGTAATAAACCCAGATACTTACTCCCCAAAAGAAGGGTGGGAGTATGTAAACTATCTCGATACAAGCAGTATTACAGATGGTGTCATATCAGAAGTCCAGTACATTGAGCCATCCACGGAGAAACTTCCGAGCAGGGCAAGACGAATCATTGCCAAAAATGACGTGGTATTTTCTACAGTACGGCCTAATCAACGGCATTTCGGGATTATTCGTGAACCTTTAGAGAATATGCTTGCATCCACTGGTTTTGCAGTGGTGAGAAGTAAGTATTCTTATGTGAGCAATGAGCTTTTATATCTATGCCTCACAGAAAATAGCTTTATCGAAAAGGTGCAACAGTTAGCCGAACAGAGTACATCCACCTTCCCATCAATTAAGCCTTCTGATTTGGGTACTTGTGAAATCCCGTGTCCAATTGACCAACATCTTTCCGAAACGCTAAACTCAATATTTGCATACATTGCTTCAAATCAAAGAGAGAATAATTCCCTGGCGATTTTAAGGGAAACACTATTGCCAAGGCTCATGTCTGGCGATCTGGATGTCTCAAATATAAAAATATAAGCCTCAAAAACATATAGCAAAAAAGAGAGGAAACGGATATGAAGTACGAAATTGGAAATATTGTCGTTTTGATCTCGGGCGAAACTGTGTACATCACCAGCTATGATAAAGAAAGCAAAAAATATAAAGGTTCTCTGGCTGAAACAGCAGCCAACACACAAAATGAAGTGCGCTTTTCAGAATCTGATGTTTTGATGAAAATATAATTTTTGTAGGGATATTATTAGGATGGAAAATGCGCAAGTAAAATCTAAGGTTTGACTTGTGATGTTGTACCGCAGAAATTTGGAATAAGGAATGAAAAACTTATGAAATTGTCAAATGATCTTATAAGGTTAAAAAACTTTATAATATTAAAGTTGAATGAATTTACAAAAAAGTGCTGGTTTTCTCTGATTATAGGAATTGCTCTTGTCGTACTTGTGGGTTTTGTAATGGCCTTGTTTGGATGGCGAATTACTTATGCTCCTGAATTGGAAAATAGTTGGGATGCAATTTCTTCTGTTGCTGACTGGATTGGAGTTCTGGTCTCTGTAGTGGGGGTGGCAGCCTCTTTTGTTGCAATTTGGTTCGCCATACAAGTTCCGAAAGAAATTGCCGACCAGCAAAATAAAATTGCGTTGTTTGAAAAACGCTATGAAATATATACAATAATTCGAAAATGCATTATGCTTTATGACGTTTTATTTCCTCACAAAGAAGTAACAGTCAAGAAGGAGGATAAGAAGAAGGACAAGAAGGAGGACAAGAAGGAGGACAAGAAGGAGGATAAGAAGGAGGATAACAAGATTGATGGCAAAACCATCGATATGAAAGACAATAATAATATCAAACCAGATCAAGAATCTAAAGAAATTAGATTACATTTCTTGACAGTATTTGATTTAAAGAATATCTCAGACCAATTGTTAAAAGAAGAAATAGCTGTACAAGAAAACATTTCCGATAAAAGTAAAAAGCATATTGAAAGCTACAAGGAAAATGCAGATGTTCTCGCAATGATAAAATGCACAGAAATTGCTGACAAATTATCTGAATCGGAGTTTTTGTTCGCGGGAGATTCTGAAATTATTGAATACGCCAAAAGAATTGCCTTAGCCCTTAAACAATTGATTGCGACTACTAAGCCTGAAGATTACAGCGTAGCAAAAGAAGAGTTTGCTTATGCGATCACACAAGGACAAGATAATACGTTGAAAAAAATCCAAAAAGAACTTGAACTTTAAATTGATTTGTACTTTGAGGTGACCCACCATGCCCTTCACCGAATCCAACTACGAAAACGCCGTATTACAGCTCTTCACCCAGAGCTTGGATTATTCCTACGTCTACGGCCCGGATATTGAGCGGGATTACCACTCGCCGCTGTATGAGGATGAACTGCTGCCTGCTCTCCAGGCAGTCAATCCCACCATGCCCCGGGAGGCGTTGGATGACGCAGTGTACAAGCTCAAAAACTTTGAGTCTGGATCTCTGCTGCAGAAAAACATGGTCTTTACCGATTATCTGCAAAACGGTGTGCCGGTGAAGTATCTGGTGAAGGGCGAGGAACGCTCTGGCCTGGTGTATCTGGTGGACTACAAGCATTCGGAAAACAACCGCTTTACCGCCATCAACCAGTGGACGGTCATTGAGAACAGCGAAAAGCGGGCCGACATTGTCCTGTTTGTCAACGGCCTGCCGCTGGTGGTCATAGAGCTGAAATCTCCCTCCCGCGAGGAAACCGATGCTTCCGCCGCTTATCGTCAGCTGCGGAACTACATGCACGAAATTCCGTTCCTGTTCATCTACAATCAGGTCTGCGTTATGAGCGACATGACCATCTCCAAGGCTGGCACCATTACCTCCGGCGAGGACCGCTTTATGGCCTGGAAAACCAAGGACGGCAGCTACGAGAACACTCAGGCCGCCCAGTTCGATACCTTCTTTGAAGGCATCTTCGAGAAGCAGCGGTTTTTGGATATTCTCCAGAACTTTATCTGCTTCAACGTGGATGGCGCCAACACCTTTAAGGTCCTGGCAGGCTATCACCAGTATTTCGCGGTGAAAAAGGCCATTGAATCCACCCAGCACGCCACCGTCACCGACGGCAAGGGCGGCGTGTTCTGGCACACTCAGGGCAGCGGCAAGTCTCTGTCTATGGTGTTCTATGCCCATTATCTGCAGAAAGCACTGGAAAGCCCCACTATCGTTGTAATCACTGACCGCAACGACCTGGATAACCAGCTGTATGGCCAGTTCTCCCGGTGCAAGGATTTCCTGCGCCAGACTCCCCAGCAGGCAGAAAGCCGCCAGAATTTGCAGGAGTTACTGGCAGGCCGTCAGGCGAACGGGATCATCTTCACCACCATGCAGAAGTTCGAGGAAACCGGCGAGCCGCTGTCGGAACGCCGGAACATCGTGGTCATGGCAGATGAGGCCCATCGCGGGCAGTACGGCCTTACCGAAAGGGTCATCACCAAGCAAAATGAAAAAGGCGAACTGGAGGTCAAAACCTCCATCGGCACGGCCCGCATCATCCGCGACAGCCTGCCCAATGCTACATACATCGGCTTTACCGGCACGCCCATTTCCTCCAAAGACCGCAGCACTCGGGAAGTGTTCGGCGACTATATCGACATCTACGATATGACCCAGGCGGTGGAGGACGGTGCTACCCGCCCGGTTTACTACGAAAGCCGCGTTATCCATTTGAAGCTGGACGAAAAGACCCTGCGACTGATCGATGCGGAATATGATTTGATGGCACAGAACGCGGACCCCTTTGTCATCGAAAAGAGCAAGAAAGAATTGGGACAGATGGAGGCCATCCTGGGCGCCGACCAGACTATTGCGTCCCTGGTGGATGATATCCTCGACCATTACGAGAATTACCGGGCCAACCTGCTCACCGGCAAAGCCATGATTGTAGCTTACTCTCGCCCCATTGCCATGAAAATCTATAAGCGTATTCTCCAGCTGCGCCCGGATTGGACCGAGAAAGTGGGCGTTGTGATGACCCAGGGCAACAACGACCCGGAAGAATGGCGGGAAATTATTGGAAACAAGTCCCATAAAGAGGAGCTTGCCCGCAAGTTCAAGGATAACAGTTCCCCCATGAAAATTGCCATAGTGGTGGATATGTGGTTGACGGGTTTTGATGTCCCGTCTCTGAGCACCATGTATGTGTATAAGCCCATGGCCGGGCATAATCTGATGCAGGCTATCGCCCGGGTGAATCGCGTTTTCCGTGATAAGGAAGGCGGTCTGGTAGTGGACTATGTGGGTATCGCCGCAGCCCTCAAGCAGGCCATGAACGACTATACCGTGCGGGATAAAAAGAACTTCGGCGACCCGGATGTGAGCAAGGCTGCTTATCCCAAGTTCCTGGAAAAGCTGGAAGTGTGCCGCGACTTGTTCCACGGTTTTGACTACAACAACTTCATGACCGGCAACGACCTGGAAAAGGCACGGATGATCAGCGGCGGCGTAAACTTCCTGTTGGGTAAATCGGTAGCAGAGCCTAACTTGCCGGATAAGGAAAAAACACAGAACGTCTACATCAAAGAGGCTCTGCTGCTCAAACAGGCACTTTCTCTGTGCAGCAGTATGGTAGATGATAAAACGCGCTTTGAAGCGGCCTACTTTGAAGCAGTGCGGACCATGCTTGTTCGCCTCACGGCGGGCGGAGAAACCGGCAAGAAGTTTACACTTCCGGAAGTCAACCAACGCATCAATGAGCTGTTGAAGCACAGCATCAAGAGCGAAGGGGTTATCAATTTGTTCTCCGATGTGGGGACCGAATTTTCCCTGTTCGACCCCAAGTTCTTGGAGGAAATCTCCCGCATGAAGGAGAAAAACTTGGCTGTGGAGCTGCTGAAAAAGTTGATTGCGGAGCAGGTTTCTATCTATCGGCGTACCAATGTGGTGAAGTCGGAAAAGTTCTCTGAAATCATCCAGAGTTCCATGAACCGGTATCTCAACGGGATGCTGACCAATGAACAGGTCATTGAGGAACTGCTGAACCTGGCCAAGGAGATTGCCGCAGCCAATGCGGAAGGTGAAAAGCTGGGGCTTACCTCGGAAGAACTGGCTTTCTATGATGCTTTAACCAAACCTCAGGCCATCAAAGACTTCTACGAGCACGACGAACTGATTGCCATCACAAAAGAGCTGACAGATGCTCTCCGCAAGAACCGCACCATTGACTGGCAGAAAAAAGAAAGCGCCCGCGCCGGTATGCGCAGACTGGTGAAGCGCCTACTGAAAAAGCACAAGTATCCGCCGGAAGGTATGGAAGATGCCGTGCAGACGGTCATGAGCCAGTGTGAGATGTGGACAGATAATGCATAGACATTGGTATATACTATATTTTGGAGGTGAAACCAATGGACAAACTCCTTTATAACAAGAATGTTTTAGTGGCAAGAATTGATGGACTTAATCATTTTGATTGGGTGTGCAAAGAATGCGGACCACTATATTTGCAAATCACGGAAAATCTTTCTGGCTGGCTTCAAAATAGATGTGTAGACTCTCATAGAAGAAATTCGAGACTGCTAAAAAGGGCTCTAAGAATTTCAGAAAAGGATGACGAAGAAATAGTTCTTGAAGTAAATGCAGCTTCAATAACCGATACATATTGGATTAAGGATGCAGATTCATCCCTTACATGGGAACAAGTAAACTTTAAAAAAGCGGAATTTTCTAGCTTGGCGCTTATTGGAACTTATAACTATTACCATAACGCTGAGCAAGCAAAAACGAAAAAAACGCCCGAGCTCACCAATATAGGCAGCTTTGAAAAATGTTGGCGAGTAAGAAATGGCGAATGGTGGATTTATAAGGAAGGAAACACGAGCGAGCTATTTTCGGAACTGTTTGCGTATAAACTAGGTAAAGCTCTAGGCTTTAATATGGCTGAGTATAAGCTGGGATCAAGATATATTAGGCCAGGGACTAGGTATGTTATTAGTCGCGATTTTACACAGGGACACAAATATAATTTTGAACCAATTGTAGCCATAGTTGGAAACAAACCGCAGGATTATAAAAGAACTTATCAAAAAATATATGAACTTTCTCCAGATGCAGCGAGCGATTATGTTTCAATACTTTTTATGGATGCGTTGATTTTTAATCCGGACAGGCATGAATACAATTTTGGTTTGTTAACCAATCCTGATACCGGAGAGATTGTTGGACTAGCGCCAAATTTTGATAATAATATGGCGCTCATATCAGGCGGATATCCATTCTCTTCTCAAAGAAAAGGGGATTCGTTGATTCAGGATTTCAATGAACTTCTAGATAGTGGGATACAATGGAATGGATATAGTGAGTACAAAACACTTCCTAAGGTGGATGAACAGCTTATAAAAAGTGTGATTAGAGAAATTGGGCTCAAAGTCAGGGAAAAATTCATTATTGAATTCGTAATGTCTTCATACAGAGCTATAGGATGGAATAAAAAAATGACTATCGAAAAAATTCAAGGAATGGTGCGTGCAAAAGAGTATCCGAACCTTCTAAAATCGAAAAATTCTAACGATAACGAAGCGCTTCAACTTGTTACAGAAGACGTATTTTATATTCCACCTACCATAGAGGTGATACGAGAAGAAAAGCGACCGCAAGTCATGATTTTCTCTGCGGCGGGAGCAACCGGAAAAAGTGCGCTGGCAAAATATTTGGCAAAAAGTTTTAAGTGTATTTACTGGGATTTATCAAAAACATCTGTGGGCGAAAACTCTTTCTATGGAAAATTGGATAAGGTTCTGGGAAGAAAAAATGTGGATGATTTCCAGAGCCAAATGGCAATCGGAGAAGCGGCATTGATAATTGACGCTTTTGATGAAGCCGAAATTCGGAGAGGGCGTTCTGACATACAGCTGTTTTTGGATGACATCGCGGAGTTTGTTGAAGAATTCGAAGTTCCATCAATGGTTTTGCTGTCACGTTCAGAAAATGCACGGTTCTTAGATGAGTATTTGGCTAGTAAAAATATTAATATAGTGCATTATCAAATTGGATTGATCGATGAAGAAAACGGCAAAAAATTTATTGAGCAGCTACTCGAAAGAAAAAAACGCCATGTAACATCTGTAATTAAGCGGGCGATTGAGGAAGAGTTCGCGAGCATTACAAAATTCTTGAATAATGATGCAAGAGCCTTTTTGGGTTATGCGCCTGTCTTGGAAGCGTTAACAGAATTGATTTACCAAGAAAGAAATACAATTAATCTTGTTCAAAATCTAAAAAATGGGGATAAAGCTGATAAACTGTTCGAAAAAATAATGCGCGACCTGCTGGTTCGAGAGCAACAAAAATTTACATGTCAGCTCCAAGAGGAATGGAAAACAGAGCATCCACAATTCGATAAATGGGCCGAGCTATACTCGATTGATGAACAAATTTACGACATATTAAATTATGCATGCTTTAATGAATTGTGCGAAGATGTTTTCACTCGTAAATTGCCCGATGATTTGCGAAAGGATTACAAAGACGCTGTTAATCGTTTCTTACCTTCTCACCCGTTTATTAGGCAAAAACGAAGTGGAGAATACAGCTTTTCTGGGCCAGCGTTTAGAGATTTTAGCATAGTGTACGGTCTACTATCAAATAATGATGACATACAAACTATGGCAATAGATGTCTTAGAAAGACAAGATAAAACGTCTCCTTTGCTTGCAGAGTTTTATTCCGCGATGATTGATACACAGGTGGAAGAAAGGCCATTGGACAATCGGGTTTTTCCGTACATCTACGATTCGTGTAAAGCGGCGGTGCGTAACAAAGAATCTACAGGGTTGATAGTGAACGCTTCGGGGGACATTTGCTATGCTGCCATTTCCACCCGAGCAGGGCAAAAGACAAAAGAACTGAGACTAAAAATTAATTGTCGTAGTAGAGATGAAGCAGATGCTCCCATTCTCATTCTGCCCAGTATGGAAAATGCTAGTGTGATGTTTCCTGGCAAGGTTGTTATACAAGGAATCATACATGAGGGGACAACATCGTCAACAGAGGTGTCTATCGAGAATTCATATATTAATGCCGATGTGGTTGATTTCAGAACAGACAAAATTCTATTCGTAAATCGTGAAGGAACTAACACGCAGATTGAGGCTGCATCGCAAATCAATGTTCAACCATCGGTAGATATTTCAGGGGCTACAGAAAATTCGCTAAGAATGTACGCTCCTAATGTGCAAAAAGATTATAGGTTAAGAAAATATTATTTTGATGATGCCTCTAATGAGAACAGTGGGCTCGTTACCTTTTCTCATATCATTAGAATAATATGTGTTCAATTTAGCTTTGGAAAATCACGTACAATTTCTATAATGGAAAAACTATTTCTTCGAGATCATGATAGCGATAAGGCCAAAATATTTAGCTTTTTGGTGGCACAAGGATGTATAACCACAGATGGGGCAGACTATACTCTAAATTTAAATAAAATGAGTGCATTGAACATTAGTTGGAGTCCGATGGCTCAGAATGATATGGTTATGTACGAAGATGCATATACTCGTTACCAAAAATGGATGGGATCCATTTAAAATGATAATATAGAATCTGCCTTTAAACAAAATTACAATATTTTGACTAGCAATAGTAAAGGAAGAAATAGTCTGATTGTCTAATCATAGACAACAAAGATGGTATGTATGAATTGGTATAAAGTAGGAAAAATAGGTACAAATTGATATGTCCCAAATTGCCACAATAGCATACCGATTTATTAATTTGAACTGGCTTTTCTTTGAGTTTTAGAAATGGTATAATGATGATGCTGTTAAACGCCGCAATTGTATACCACATTTCTCGTACAAGCAAACACTGTGACATCCTTATTTCATACCAATAGGGGAGCACAGCTGCTCCGCAAATCCATACCTGACATATTCACAAAGGTATCCGATTTTATACCAATAGGAGTTTTGAGAGCTGTTGTTATCATTTGTTTTGGCTTTTGGATAAGCGCCAGAATCTTACATTCACATTCGACAATAATCAATATTTGTGGCGTATTGAATACGTATTGAATGCGCATGAATCATACCAAATGTGCGAAATGATTTGCACAGAAAAAATACGATATATAGTGTTAATTTTCTGTGGTCTTCGCTTATACCAGAAAGCTGAGAGAATGGGGTTCAAGAGGCCGTGAGTTCGACTCTCGCCACTCGGACCAAACAAGGGCCGTCAAGGTCAGCAAAAAAAGAACCGTGAAACGAAAGTTTCACGGTTCTTTTTTTGCGTCTGTGTCATAAAACGGACTTCTATATTTTCGGCATGGAACGATTTTTCGGCTCTCGTATTGAATGCGTATTGAATAGCGCAAAATACCCCGCTTTTGAAAGGGCTGTTTCTGCATCAATGGTACATGGTTTTCGCTTTTTCTTCCTTGATTTTGGTTTGGCAAAACAGAAAATTTGTGGAACAGCTATTGTGTATCATGCACAATACTTTTACGGATAGGTTTTTCAAACCCTTTTTATCGGTATTTTGTAAGTAACTCAATTTAAGAGATTTGAGGAGCGATTTGTTCATGTAAGGGGCGTATTGAGTAGAACCCGTATAATTCTATGTTATTTTCTCGACCGAAATGGATATTGTTTGCTTTGAATTGCCAATAGACCGTCTCTGGCCAGAAATTCCGGGGAGCTTGATCTGGCAGGTAACGATTCTTGGTAACGCACTGCTGATTTCAAATTATTGCTTGCTACAAGAATTTGATTTTGGGGCTCGGTATCCTGGATGGTGATTTCGTAGGTGCCATTCGGAGGCAATGAAAGTTCAACGGCACAGGCCGGAACTTCGGTATGGGTATATTTGCTGCCGGCATTATACCGTAAATGACGGGCAGGACTAAATACCGTAGACCGTACGTACTTCTGCAAGCACATGGCATAGAGTTCAGAGGACGTTTTTCCTCGATTCATAGAATGCCTATCTATGGTTTTCATGGCATGACCCATCTGCTGGTAGAGCTCCTGCGTGGAAACGCCCCGACAGTACAGCCATGTACAGAAGTTCCTTCGCAGGGAGTGACAGGTTACCATTGACCACAAAGACTGCTCTTGTTTTTTTGAGGCAAATGTGTAGGCGCGTTCATTTGATATAAGCGCAAAATTCTTTTCTTCGCGAAGAACTCCCGAAATGAACTTGCTGGTATAGTCTTGGAAGGCGGCAGGGCCGTTAGTGGATTCTGAGATTCCACCCAATTGATTGCACATCAGAGATAAGAAAATATTGTTATCTTTTGCATTCGTGCCGATGGCGCAGATAAGCTTACGGCCTAAATCAACAGATACCGGAATGGTTCTATAGGATGGATTGGTTTTCGGAAATTCAGTCCTTCTGCCGTTTAGAGTATCGAACTGACCGGTGACGCTGATATAGTAGAGTTGGCCCTGAGAGCCCTGGATGCAGTGGAGAGAGCCGTATAAGAGGCCTGTGCATTCACTGATGCGCAAACCTGTATCAATGAGCAATGCTATCTGACCATGTATTTCAGAAGTACTGCAAAGCTGTTGGAGGACATTGAATGGAAGGCTACGAGCGCAGTCTGTTCTGGCCAGCAATAATTCATCGTGTGAAGGCTTTCCATTGTATCGGGTCGGGATAACAGGAATTTCATGGCCGCTTACTTTTTGTAAATCCAGAATCAATTCATAAAGCAGGTTTAAACGCTTCTTTGCGGACTCTGGAGCTTCCATTCCGGGAGACCATTGCGTGCTGCCACGAGTTGTTTCCAAAGCGTGGAGACAAATCTTATGTTGAAGTTCCGTATACACTTCGTTGGTAAGGTCTTCCGCAGTACAGCCTTTTATCTCATCCATAAGGATCTTGTACTGCCCCCTATACGAACTGATTGTACTGCTTTTCCATTCGTTCTTATGAAGTTCGAAAAATGTATCTTCAAACTCGGCCGCCAAAGTTGCCAGATCCTGGACATCATTTTGCGTTTGGACACCATCAATCAGACCGGCTGTTTGCATTTCAAATAATAAGTTCCGAAGGACGGGTTCAATATGGTTTTTTAGGATATCTTCAGGAGATTTCCCGTAAACAGGCCGATCAACGATACAGTCGCTTTCTTTCCCTGAGAGCTGCCTCTTCGTGAGAAGTCGGCCGGTTTTAGGAGATATAGGAGTAACGAGAGCGCGACAGGGTGTCGGTGAATTCTTTATCGAGTTGGGGTAAGAAAAGCGAACTGCGAAATCAATACCATTGAACGAGACAACTATACGATTACTTTTCTTTCTCATGAAATGGCCTCCTTCCAATTGACCATGATGCCATAATCAGCTGAAAATTTGAGCAGCTGTGGGGTGTTAGTAGTGTTCTGAACATGAATTACATATCTTCCAATTAAGGTTTCGGGTGAGCTAAAGGATATGCTGGCATCGTCGTTTTGCATACAAATGGGGGCCTTACTATTGGTATAGTTAAATGGCGAAAAGCGACGCAAATACACCCAGCGCGCAACAGCATATTCATCAGATAGCAAATCGAGGTAAGCGTGCTCGTCGGTTTCTGTCCAGGCTTGCCCAAACATCGCGTGAAGCATAACGTCACTTGCACCGCAATAGTTTTTTGCTACATACTGTGCGTCCTCCCATACTGTGCGACAGTCCAACGTGATTCTCTGTTGTGTTACAGTGCCTTGTTTGCTGGTTCTTGGAAGAATGGCGGAATCAATTCCGGCTTGCGGTAACAATGGGAGAATAGCATTTTCAATTTCAGTTGGCCCGAAGATAGGGCAACCAGGTTTTGTATCCGAAAGCCGCATCAATTCAATCTGTGCCATTGTAAAGCCCTGACTTTGTAGATTCTGAACATGGCGATGCAAGATGTCAGCTGCCCACGGGTACAATACGACCTTACGAAATCGGCGAATAGGGAAGGAATCATTGGTCGCACTAAGAGTAGAGTACCGTTTATCTAACTTCCGAACCATTTTGTCTACCAAAATACAATCGCAATAGCCTTTGGCTGTATGCAGCTCCATAATATCACCAAAGCGCATGGCGGCCATCTCACAAAAATCAAGACCACTATAGTAGAGGGAAATTAAAAATAATAAGAATAAATTTACTGGCTTTGAGAGAATTGAGAAAAATCTGTACCGCTGTTCATCATCTAAGTGACTGGGTTTAAAGGCTTTCGTAATTGCACGATTTTGCTTTTTGGAGGTGTCAATTAATTCTGACAAGGCGGCGAGTGAGCTGGCATACTGATAACCATCCTGTGTTATTTGCTCAAAAAGAGCTTGATAAGTCCTCTTAACATATCCGCGTTGAGAATCTTTTGAGCCGCAGGTATTGAGTTTACGATTGATTTTGCGCAGGAACGTTTTCTTCTTATCGGCGCTTATATTGCACAAAAGCTCGTTCCCGACTGCAGGGATGATGATATGGCTCAGACAAGAAAGCATATGTCGCCGGGCGTCTGGGCTGGCAGAGGCAAAGAGATAATCCTTCATGTATTCTGCGTATTGGCCTATAGTTACTTGCCCATTATGTAAACGCGCATCCCAAATGGGACGAAACAAGAGGCGGGCAAGATCCCGAAGGCGGGGATAGCACTCTTCTTCCAGGCGCCTTTGGGCTTTGTCTTTGCTTTCTCCGTTCCGCATGATGTGGAACTCACAGTCTGGTTTTGATTTTTTCTCAATATGATTTTGGAGCCATTTGATTTGTAAATCAATCTGTGGGGCAAGTACGGGGTATTGCTTTTTTCGGTTTTGCAGGTCGTTGATAATTTCTCGGTTTCTGTATGGCTTTCGTGTTGTAGGATTGATTAACATAAAAGTGGCGTTCTGTTTGTCATTGTCTGGTTTGATTACGACACGTGCGTTGCCACCTTCAAAAGAAAAGTCATTCTTTGAACGTCCCATGCGTAGAGACCTCCCTTCGTATTAGCTAATTGAAAGGATATTTACTTTTGTTAGAATTGCAAGAAAAATTGGGATTAAATAATTTTCATAGGTGTAATGCCTTGGAAATGCGGGCTAATAGGGGGATTTATATCTTAAGGGTACGTACTTTGCAGCAGATGAAAAGGTTTCAATTATGAATAATTTGTAAATAATTGAATGGATGAACTCGAATTTTATGCTAGGAGGAGTCGACCGTACTTTATTCCATAATTTGCTAATATGAAGGGGCCTCGGAATAAGGCATTCCGGGGCCCCCTTTTTGTGAGATTGATGAACCAGCTTAAATACTTTTGTGATGTCCTAAATGCTTGGCAAGTTCCTTTTCAGTATGAGTGGCCAAAAGCAAACGATAAGGCTTACTGGGTGTGCCATCAGGCAGGTGAGGCGTTGGCAGCTTGTTCATTGCATTCGCCATCTTTTGAATGGCATCACTGTACTCCGATACGAGTAAAAAACCTCGTGTGGGTTGGATTCCCTCAAGGACAAGGCCGTCCCAGTACATCTTAAGCTGATACAGATCCTGAGGCTCGGCCTTGTGTGCCTTAAGTTCGTAGATGTCGTACTTGTCATTTGCTCCTTTGTCGACTACATCAATACGAGTGCCGGTCGGCCAAACAGAAATTTCACTGGTCACCTCATCTTCAGGATTAGCAGCTTTAAGGAGCTTCATCCATTTCTTTTTCAGCTCATCCTCGCTGTATTTTATAGCGTTTTTCTGGGGAGGGAACTCTGACAACTTATCGAAAACAGTTTCCCAATCGGGATCGTTTCGGTCAATCCCTGTTTTATTGTTAAGGGTGGCAAGTACTCCCCGCGGCAGTTCGGGTAGAATCAGCTCGCCCACAAAGTCGTTGTAGCTGTTGTGCCGGCAGAGGGGACTTCCATCTTCACGGTGCCAAATCTCTCCCAACTGGGCAGTGGCGATTACACGCTTGCCGAGCCGAATATCAATGCCCTGCGTCGGCTGACTACATTGGTAGTAATACCGCGTTTTGCTGCCATGTACAAGGTGCTCTCGTTTGGATTTATCAAGAGTACCGTGAATATAGGTGACCGGAACGACCTGCCCACCAAGTTCGACTTCCAGCCGTTCGGTTCGTGCCATCATCATGGGAACAGGAATGGGTGGTACCAATAGGCTGCTTTGCCCGATGGTTACTGCAATTTTAGCGCTGGGTTCAAGAGAGACAGGGTCAAGCTCCAGATATCCACGGTAGGCAACCCCCAAATGTTCAATTAGCCACTGACGCAATGTAGATAAATCGCTAAGTTTACGGTTTCCCTGACGTTGCAAAGTGCGAGCCATAGACATTGGTACTCGCACAAAGATGACGGTTGAGGGTTCGGGCCACTGGAGATTCAGCGTTTCAGGAAGGTCGATTGTATTTGTCATTTTTACCGTCATGTTGAGGTCGAAGGGACCGCTGACCTTGTAATAGGGGCCTGGCTGGCAATGGGTGTAGATACACCAGTCTCCGCTACCGCCGGACAAGCAAGCCAGAGCGTTATTCAGGCCATAACCGTGTTCATTTAAACGATTGGCGTTTAGAGGCGTGCTTCCCAGTTGGAGCGCGTTTGTCAAAGACGACAATTCCATGCCGAATCCCCAGTCAGCGACTGCGAGCAGGAGATTGTGTTTGTCCGGGTCTGCAGCCAGCGCCACACAAACGCGCGCTTTTTCGCCCGGCATACAGGCTGCAATAGCGTCGTCACACAATTCGCAGACGCCCTGGTGGAATAGCATGCCTTGGCGCGCAAGGCCCTCAAAGGCCTTGGGAGTGACGTTAATGGAGATTTTGTATTCTTTATCCATATTTACATACATAGTTGTATACCTCATTTCAATTACTTCATATTTTTAAATTAAACTTTCCAGAGTGGTTACCGCATCTTCCAATGTATTACGAGAAATATGCAGATAATTCCCAGTGGTTTTGATATCGGAATGGCCGACTAAACAAGCGATGGTTTCGAGAGGAACGCCCTGACTTTGCAAAAGCGTCACATATGTATGGCGGCAACAGTGAGGGGATAGGCGACGCACATCAGGGTATTTTTCGAGAAGCCGGTAGTACTTTCGACGCACGGTACCGATACTATATAAAAGGCTTTTCTGATGTGGGGCGCACCAAAGAAAGGCTTGCCCTCCATTTTCTCGTAACCAGCGTGGGATGTATCGGTACTTGGTGGCTATGGGGACGATGCGACAACTGGTTCGGCTTTTGGGATCACCCAACTTCGGAATCCCATCTACCATTTTGACAGCCTTATCTACCCGAACCCAGCTACCGTCCGGTGCAATATCATTGGGAGTCAACGCAAGGAGTTCTTGCAAACGCAAACCGGAGACAAGCATCAGACGGATACTATTGCCTAGAAGGTTATTCGGCAAATCAGAGAGCAGCCGCTCTGCTTCCTCTACAGAAAAGGAATCTTTGGCGTGAGTGGTTTTCTCCTTGCTCAACTGCTTAGTAGTGCGAAACGCTCGACGAGCATAATTCTTTATGACCAAGTCGTCGGCTTCGGCAACATCCAGAATCTGGATTAGCATTGACCGGCACTTGCTGATTTGGGAGGCCGAATATCCCTTGGCCGCTAGGTTGTTTACGAAACGATTTACTTGTGTAACCTTGATATCGCACAGGGGAAGGGAACCAAAAGCCTTATTTAGAATATTTAATGTGTAGCGGTAGTTGGAATAGGTGGACTCCTCCACCTGTGTGCGATAAGCGATGTACCAATTTTGTGCATAGTCCGCAAACAACGGCGTTTTAGAGGGTTCATCGGGAGGGTTCATGTCCTTATTCAAAAGATACGCACGCATTTTATCCAGGGCTTCTGCCCGTGTAGGCGCTGTAAAGCTGACCACATGGCGCTTTCCTTCATCTGTGTAGCCATCCATGACCTGACTTTGCCAACTACCACTGGGTAATCGGCGCACAGAACCTTCGCCTTTTCCTCGCTTACCCGACATACAAGGTCACCTCTTTGCTTGCAGAAGCCAAATCGGCCGGGACATGAGTATGCTTTTCAACCCATGCGAGAAACAACTGGGTAGGGATTCGGATGGAAGATCCAAGCCTACAGACAGGGAAGTCCTTCCGATGGGTAAGTTCATAAGCAGCAGTTGTGCTGATACACAGGTAACTCTTGATATCCGCTACAGTAAGATAATTCTTTTCAAACGAAATTTCCTTTTTCATATCAGTTCTCCTTGTATTTATAGAAAATAGTTTTTGAGAAGAGCCCTTTACTGGCTTGCTTTACGCAACTTGCCATGATATGATGAAAGGGCAGAATAGATTGCTTGTTCGAGAGATTTATTTTGCGCCTTGCCGTATTTGGGTTGCCGCCCTGATACGGCTTTTTATTTTGAGAGAGGCCAAACTTTCTCACAGCCATTTGGCAAGGGCAACAACCAAAGCTGCGACTACGGTAGTTGGGAATATTGTCAACTTCATAGATAAAGTGAAAACGCATAAGCATCGTCTTTTTCATGAGGAAAGGCCTCCTTTTAGGAATTGGATTTTGAGGTGATGCTTCCTATGCTTAAATTATACATGATTTCGTTTACAATGTCAATGATTTTATTTATGTTTTCGTGAAAAAATATATAGTATCGTTGACGAAATAAACGATACTATATATAATGAAGATGAGGTGATGTAATTATGACCGTGAAACAACTGATTGATATGGCTTTCGCCTATTCCGGCATGTCCAAAGCGGATTTGGCACGCAATGCCGGTTGGTCGCCTCAGACGCTTTCCAACCGAATCAATACCGGAAAATTCAGTATGGAAGACTGGGAAAAAATCGGGAATGCTTTGGGAGCTTCCGTTAAAATCGTGATTGAGTTCCCGGACGGAAAAAGAATTGAGTAACACCGTTTCTATGGTTGCTATCTATATTGCAGGAGGAACACATGGCAGACAAAAACACCAGCAACATTGGCTTTGAAAAGCAGATTTGGGACGCCGCCTGCGTGCTGCGCGGCAATATTGACGCTTCGGAGTATAAATCCGTTGTGCTGGGCCTGATTTTCTTGAAATACATTTCTGACCGCTTTGAGGCCAAGTACAAGGAACTGGTGGCCGAGGGTGACGGCTTTGAAGAGGATAAAGACGAATACACCGCCGAGAATATCTTCTTTGTGCCGGAGAATGCCCGCTGGAGTGTCATTGCTGCTGCGGCCCATACGCCGGAGATCGGAACGGTCATTGACGAGGCCATGCGCAGCATTGAAAAGGAGAACAAACGGCTGAAAGACATTCTGCCCAAGAACTTTGCTCGCCCGGAGCTGGACAAGCGCCGTCTGGGCGAGGTAGTAGACCTGTTCACCAATATCCAGATGGTGGAGCATGGTGACAGCAAGGACATCCTGGGCCGTACCTATGAGTACTGCCTGTCCAAGTTCGCGGAGCAGGAAGGCAAGCTGGCCGGTGAATTCTATACGCCATCCTGCGTGGTGCGCACGCTGGTGGAGATTTTGCAGCCCTACAATGGCCGTGTGTATGACCCTTGCTGCGGCAGCGGTGGTATGTTTGTGCAGTCGGCCAAGTTCATCGAGAACCACGGCGG
>OGYQ01001020.1_pt1 | contig 18526 bp, 8 predicted proteins | sample 1576641 | NCBI WGS metagenome assembly OGYQ01 (sample SAMEA3541476, study PRJEB24748) | human gut metagenome | biome: human gut; feature: human-associated habitat; material: faeces | place: China | collected 2012
GTGTCTTCGGTCTTTATACCAGTGAAAATATCAAAAATGCAAAGGGCGAGGTACTCCTTGAGAAAGACAGTCTGATCGAGCAGCGAGTAACAGATGAAAAAGGACAGATTACTTTTACGGCAAATCTTCCGGTGGACGGAAAATACTATGTGAAAGAAATCTTTGCGCCGGACGGATTTGTTACAACAGAAGAAGTACAGGAGTTTACCTTTGAATATGCCGGAGAAGACCAGGCAGAAGTAAGCTATGATTTTACGTTTGAAAATCAGCCGACCACAGTGGAACTGACAAAAACAGACCTGACCACAGGCAAAGAACTTCCAGGTGCACACCTGAAAGTGACGGATTCAGATGGCAATATAGTAGATGAATGGACTTCTACAGAAGAATCTCATGTGATCAAAGAACTTGTTGTAGGTAATGAGTATACCATGACGGAAACAAAACCGGCAGACGGATATGTTACTGCAGAGAGCATTACCTTTACGGTTGAGAATACAGCTGAGATTCAGAAGCATGAGATGAAAGATGATGTGACCAAGGTTCAGATCAGCAAGACAGATATCACAGGAGATACAGAGATTCCTGGTGCAAAACTAACGATTCTTGATAAGGACGATCAGGTAGTAGAGAGCTGGACTTCCACAGAGGAGGCACACTATATTGAAAAACTGCCAATTGGTAGATACACCTTACGAGAGGAACAGGCACCAAAAGGATATCTTCTGACATCGGATGTGACATTTGAGGTGAAGGATACTGGAGAAATCCAGAAAGTGGTTATGAAAGATGATACTGCCAAGGGAAAAGTGATTCTCAATAAGACAGATAAATCATATGGGGAACCGCTGAAAGGAGTAGAATTTGAATTCCGTGACAGCAAAGGAAAGGTCCTGGAAACCTTAAAAACAGATGCTGCCGGTCATGCCGAGAGTAAGCTGTATGAGATTGCCGCATTCAAGAACGGCAAATATGATACAGCAATCAAGTATTATCTGGTGGAGACAAAAACACTGGATGGATACACACTGGATCAGACCAAGCATGAAGTGACATTTGCCTATGCAGACGACAGTACGCCGGTTGTAGAAGTTACTTTCAATCTGACAAATGAGAAACCGGAAGTTCCGGAAACACCAAGCACACCAGATGTGCCGCAGTCCCATGAAGAGACGAAGGTATCAGATGCACCGAAGACAGGAGATAACACAAATATCTGGCTGCCGATTCTGCTTCTGCTTATCTCTACCGGAGGCATGGCAGGACTTTATATCAGCAGAAAGAAAATCAGAAAACAGTAATCCTCAGTAAAGGGGGCCCTGAATCAGGGCTCCCTTTAAAATACAAAAATTCACAGAAAGGAACAGAAAAATATGATGAAAACAATGGAAAAGAGACAGGAAGCAAGAAAGAACCATGAGAGAACTTTAAAAAGAATGATGGCTTATCAGAAAAAAGCCGAGCAGATGGTCAGCAGGAAAAGAATGAACCATCACATGATCAGAAAGGGGTAAAAGCGTATGATGAACAGAAAAGAATTTTATGAATATGTCAAAGATAATGTAAAAGACTATTTGCCGGATTCATATCAGAATGGAGAAATCCGTATTGAAGAAGTTGCAAAAAATAATGGATTAAGGTTGACTGGCATTTCAATTCCACAGGGTGATCAAAGAGCTGTGCCGATGGTATATCTGGATTCTCTTTATATGGAATATGTCAATGGAAAAAATCTGGATTCCTGTGTGGGTGATGTGGCAGATATGCGTATTGAAGTGCAGGACAAAGCGGCATTTATCAATATGGGTCTTCCGGATATTTTGGATTATGAAAAAATGAAGGACAAATTACAGGTGAGAATCTGTGACCGGGAATGGAATGAAGAACGCCTGGCTGATAAAGTTGTTACCGAACATGGAGATTTTGCAGCATATTACGCAGTGAATGTGGAAGAAAACGAGGGAGGAATTGGTAGTATTCCGGTTACTGTCAATCTTATGAATGAATGGGGTGTGACAGCAGAACAAATCCAGGCAGATGCAGTGGCGGCAGACAGAAATCGTGGTGTTGTTTTGATGGACATGAATGAAATGATAAAATCCATGATTTTTGGTGAAGAAACAGAAAATCTTTTGAATGAAAAACTGAATGTTGAAGCAATGGAAAATCCAATGTTCTGTCTTTCAAATGCACAAAAAATGAATGGTGCATCACTGTTACTGCAGGAAGATATTCGTAAGCAGATCGGTGAATGCCTGGGAAGTGATTATTTTGTTCTTCCCTCTTCAATTCATGAGGTGCTGATTCTTCCTGATAACGGAATGTTTGAAGTACCGGAATTAAATGCCATGGTACAGGAAGTCAATGAGACGCAGGTAGAGAGGCAGGAACAGCTTTCGGATAAGGTTCAGTTCTGTGATGGAAAGACAGCAGTTATGGAAAATGCCGAACGCAGGGAAGCACGTCTGGAGAAAGAAAAAGCAGCAGAAAAAGCAACTGGGAGAACAGAAGCAAAAGGTGGAATCCATGGAAAACTGGAGAAAGCCAAGGCGGAGATCAAAGCAAAAGGGACAGATACAATCCCAAAGAATAGGGCGAAAGACCTTGCCTCAGTATTATAACGAGAAATAACGATGATTTTGAGGGGACTGTGTGAGCAGTCCCTAATTTTATGAAGATGGAGGAGAAAAGAATATGGACTGGTGTTTATATGGTGATGATAAAAGAAAGGAAATGGATAGAGATTTAAAACCGGAATATCTTTTGGATGACTTACGGAGATATCAGGATGTATTTGGTGAAGAATTTGGTGTAAAAGAGCTTCTTATGCTGGAGGATATCCGGGTAAAGGCTATGATTGCCGGAGCACTTGCAGATATGCCGGAATTTCTTATTGATCAGATTGGAAAAGCAAGTAACAGTAGTAATTTTCCTTCTATGACAAGGGCAATGGAACGGATTGCCGATGTTGTAGAAGAAAAGTGGGAAGAAGAAAGGGAGTAACAGATGGCAAATAAATTATATGCAATGGAGCAGCTGACGGAGGAAGTGGCAAAGGACGTTTCCGCTAATCCGCAGGAGTGGATACGTTTTCTAAATACTGCATCCAGGCTGTACCGGTACACTTTTCCGGAACAGCTCTTGATCTATGCACAGCGTCCGGGAGCAACAGCCGTGGCATCCATGGAAATCTGGAACCAGAAGATGTACCGATGGATTAAAAAGGGTTCTAAAGGAATTGCCCTGATAGATAACACATCCGGACCAAAAACGAAACTCCGATATGTTTTTGATGTGCAGGATACTTATAAGGTAAAAAATCTGGGCAGAGATCCGCAGTTATGGAATCTTAATCCAGAAGGAGAACAACTGGTGGCAGATTATCTGCAGGAGCGGCTGGCACTGGAAGCAACAGAGGGAGGATTAGCAGAGGTTCTTCACCAGGCGGCAGAAGAAAGTGTGCAGGCCTGGTTGCCGGATGCTTTCGACGAACTGCAAATGGATGTAGCCGGCACTTTTCTGGAAGATCTGGATGAACAGAATCAGAAAGTGGAGTTCCGGGAACTGATGACAAACAGTGTCTGGTATGTGTTACTGAACCGATGCGGACTGGATGTGCAGGAATATCTTGATGCAGAGGATTTTCGTCATATTACAGATTTTAACCAGTTAAAGGTTATTGGACACCTTGGAAGTTCTGTGAATGAGATCAGCAGACCGGTATTGATGCAGATTGGACGATATGTGTTGAATGACTTGGAAAAAGATCTGAAAACGGTTGCAAAAGAAAAAGAAGTAGCTTATAATGAATTTAACACGTTAATTCGTGAAAGTAAAACAAGGAACACAGAAGATAGAGGAGAAAATAAGGAGGAAACAGAGCATGAGAGAGATCACTTACAGCCAGAATGGAGAGTACCAGATTCCGGATATCAGTCTGGAGGAGACGAGAGGAACGATCGGGAAGTACGGATTGATGAGGAAAGAGTATCTGAGAAACCACAAAGTAGCCAGATTCAACATTCTGACCTTACAGAACCGTCTGGACAGTCATCTGATGGAAATCGACAGCCAGGCAAGGCAGAGAGTAGACAACCTGATGTCAGAACTTCTGGAGAAAAACCCGGCACCGGACAAAATGGCAGACGGGATGGCATGGACCAGACACATGAACCAGATCAAAGCACAGGCAGAGGAACTGGTAATTCAGGAGATTATTTACAATTAAGTCTGTTCCCGACAGAAGAGGAACAGTTAGGAGAAATAAGGAAAGCGGCAGCTGCATTAGAACAGCCAGCCGCTTTTCTTATTTCTGATGAAGTAGTAGATGATATTCTCCGCACGGGAAGTGGACAGAAAAATACACTGTTTCATATTACGGCAAGACTGATTGAAGGTCTGGATAATGAAGAAATGCAGAACTTCCTGAAGGAGGAATATGAAACAGGTGGAAAAGGATTTACCATAGATGGACAGAAAATCAGTATCTGGTATGACAATGATGGTATCCGTATCCGACGGGGAGATTCCGCCAGAAGAAACTTTGATCGCATGGTTACGTGGGAAGAAGCGGCGGACAGAATCCGGGATATGTATGAGGATAGAAGTTACGTGGATAATCTGATTTCCAATAACGCCATTGAACAGGAGCAGGAAGAAATGACCAATCTTCTTGCACTCCATTTTCGGGATACCAGCAGAAACCGGGAGGAGCAGCAATCATATTCGGATTGGCAGGATGTCGTGCGGGAAGCTTGGACAGATTCAGCGGAAGCAGATGCAATTGCCCATCGCTTTGAATGGCTGCAGAAAGATATGGATGAGAATCCAGAAGATTATCGCAGGTGGGAGATTCAGCATAATCCGGAATATTTCCAGCGTTTTCAGGATCTCCAGAGGGAGCGTTCCTGGGTAGACCAGAAATTTACGGTCGAACGTCCGGCCCTTTCCTTTATCACACAGGATGAGATAGATGCAGTCCTTAGAAGAGGCGGGATCACTGCCGGAGGACGGAATCGGATCTATGAGTATTTCATGGAACATCACGATATAAAGGATGCAGCTGAGTTTCTGAAAAATGAGTATGGTACAGGTGGAGCAGCACCTGGGATACCGGGAGCGTATGAATCCGATGCTTCCCATGATGCGAAAGGATTAAAACTTGCGAAAGGGAAGATTGGCAGTCCAGATGTAGAAGTTCTATTAAAGTGGAATAAGGTTGCAGAACGTGTCCGTCAGCTGATTCGCACCGATGATTTCTTATCACCGGAAGAACTGGAAAAGTATGAAGAACGGCAGGAAGCACAGAGACAGGCGGATCTGGAAGGAGCTCAGCAGGCTTTGGAAGTGGAGCAGGAAGGCTCTGATCAGCAGGAAATACGAGAGGAAAATCAGGAACCGTCGGAAGTTGAGACACAACCGGAAGCAGTAGAAGATGCAGAAAAAAAGGAAGATATAACACCAGAACAGTCTGATATTCCAGCAACAAACTTCCATATCACAGATGATGAACTGGGACAGGGAACACCAAAGGAAAAGTTCCGTGCTAATATCATGGCAATCCAGCTTTTAAAGAAATGCGAGGAAGAAAACCGCAATGCCACACCAGACGAACAGGAGATTTTATCCCGATATGTAGGCTGGGGAGGTCTTGCTGATGCTTTCGATGAAACAAAATCCGCATGGGAGACGGAATATCTGGAATTAAAGACAGTCCTTACACCGGAAGAATATGCAGCAGCCAGAGCTTCTACCTTAAATGCCCATTACACACAGCCAATCGTGATTGAAAGTATGTATCAGGCGTTGGAAAATCTGGGATTTACAAAAGGAAATATCCTGGAGCCATCCATGGGTGTTGGTAACTTCTTTGGAATGCTTCCTGAGAAGCTGAACCAGTCAAAACTCTATGGTGTGGAACTGGACAGTATCAGCGGTAGAATTGCAAAACTGCTTTACCCAGATGCCAATATCCAGATTAAAGGTTTTGAGAAGACAGATTATCCGAATGATTTCTTCGATGTGGCAATCGGAAATGTGCCATTTGGAGCTTATAAAGTGAATGACAGGCAATATGACCGCTATAATTTTATGATTCACGATTATTTTCTGGCAAAGACAATCGACCAGTTGCGTCCGGGTGGTGTGGCAGCTTTGATCACAACAAAAGGAACCATGGATAAAGCATCACCGGAAGTCCGAAAGTATCTGGCAGAACGTGCCGATCTCCTTGGAGCCATCCGCCTGCCGAACACAGCATTCAAAGCAAATGCAGGAACGGAAGTCAGTGCAGATATTTTATTCTTCCAGAAGCGTGACAGCATGACAAAAGAGATGCCGGAGTGGGTGAATCTTGGAAGTGATGCCAATGGAATTACGGTCAATCAGTATTTTGCAGACCATCCGGAAATGATTCTGGGTGAGATGAAAGAGGTATCCGGTCCGTATGGTATGGAAACAACCTGTATGCCGATAGAAGGTGCTGATCTTGAAGTCCAGCTTGCAGAAGCTGTCAGGAATATTCATGGAAATATGGCACCTGCAGTTGATGTGGATGCAGAACTGGATGATGTACCAGAGAGTATCCCGGCAGATCCGAATGTTCGTAATTACAATTATGCGGTTGTAGATGATCAGGTATATTACCGTGTTAACTCTCTGATGAATCAGGTAAAGATGCCTGCCGCTACTGCAGAACGTGTAAAAGGTATGGTGGAGATCCGAGACACGGTGCGTGAACTGATTGCCATGCAGATGGAAGAATCCGTAACAGATGAAGAAATTCACAAACAGCAGGAGAAATTGAATCAAGTATATGATGCTTACACAGCAAAGTATGGAGTCATTGGAAGTAATGCAAACAAGCGGGCGTTTTCTGATGACGCTTCTTATTGTCTGTTGTGTTCTCTGGAAGACCTGAACGAAGATGGAACATTGAAGCGAAAAGCAGACATGTTTACGAAACGAACCATCAAAAAGGCAGTGGCGGTAACCAGTGTGGAAACTGCGACAGAAGCCTTAGCATTATCATTGAATGAAAGAGCAAAGGTGGATCTGTCCTATATGGCACAGCTGACAGGAAAGACAGAAGAAAAAATCACGGAGGAACTGGTTGGAGTTATATTTAAGAACCCACTGACAGACCAGTGGGAGAGTGGAGATGAGTATTTATCTGGAAATGTCAGGGAGAAGTTAAACACAGCAAGAACCTTTGCAGAGAATCACCCGGAATTCACACCGAATGTCCGTGCATTGGAAGCAGTTCAGCCAAGAGAACTGGAAGCATCTGAAATCGAAGTAAGGATTGGGGCAACCTGGATTGAACCATCGGATTATCAGGACTTTATGGGGGAACTGCTTCATACTCCGTGGTATCTTGCACAGAAGGAGATACAGGTAAAATATTCTGAGGTGAATGGTGAGTGGCGGATTACCGGGAAAAATGCAGACAGTCCAAGAAATGCGTTTGCCTATGCAACGTATGGAACCGAGAGGGCAAATGCTTACCGGATTCTGGAAGATACACTGAATCTGAAAGATGTTCGTATCTATGATAAGAGTGTCAATGAAAATGGGGATGAGATTCGTGTCCTCAATAAAAAAGAAACTATGCTGGCATCACAGAAACAGGATGCCATGAAAGCAGCATTTAAGGATTGGATTTTCAAAGATCAACAGAGACGTGAAAGACTGGTAAGAGTTTATAATGAACGGTTTAACAGTATCCGTCCCCGTGAATACGATGGCAGTCATCTGACTTTCCCAGGAATGAACCCGGAAATTGAACTTCGCCCACATCAGAAAAATGCTGTCGCACATCAGCTTTACGGGGATAATGTGCTTCTGGCTCATGTAGTAGGAGCTGGGAAGACCTACGAGATGGTAGCGGCTGCAATGGAGAGCAAACGTCTGGGATTATCACAAAAGAATCTATTTGTCGTGCCGAACCATCTGACAGAGCAGTGGGGAGCCGAGTTCCTGCAGTTATATCCGGGAGCCAATATCCTGGTGGCAACCAAGAAAGATTTTGAACCGGCGAACCGGAAAAAGTTCTGTGCCAGAATCGCTATGGGAAACTATGATGCGATTATCATCGGTCATTCCCAGTTTGAGCGTATCCCAATCTCTGATGAGAGGCAGGAAGCCATGCTGCGGAAGCAGATTGACGATCTGGAAATCGCAATCCAGAGTGCAAGATATGAGCAGGATGGCGGCCGCTATACGGTAAAGCAGATTGAAAAGACCAGAAAAACGCTGATGACAAGACTGGAGAAGCTGAATCAGAAAGAGAAAAAGGATAATGTAGTTACCTTTGAAGAACTGGGAGTGGATCATCTGTATGTAGACGAGGCACACAGTTATAAAAATGCGTTCCTTTATACAAAAATGAGAAATGTAGCCGGAATTGCCCAGAACGAAGCACAGAAATCAGCAGATATGTTTAATAAATGTCAGTATCTGGATGAGATTACCGGTGGAAAAGGCATTACCTTTGCAACGGGCACACCGATCAGCAACAGCATGACGGAACTTTATGTCATGCAGAGATATCTGCAGAACAGCAAATTACAGAATATGGGCTTGGGATTATTTGATTCCTGGGCATCCACGTTTGGAGAGGTTGTGACCAGCATTGAACTTGCACCGGAAGGAACCGGATACCGAGCAAAATCCAGATTCGCCAGATTCTATAATATCCCGGAACTGATGAATATGTTCAAGGAGATTGCAGATATCAAGACTTCGGATCAGTTGAATCTTCCAGTACCGGAAGCGGAATACGAAACTGTAGTATTGAAACCAACAGAACAGCAGAAAGAAATCGTAGCAAGCCTAGGAGAGCGTGCGGAAGTGGTAAGAAACGGTGGCGTAGATGCTAGTGTAGACAATATGCTGAAAATTACCAATGACGGAAGAAAACTGGCACTGGATCAGCGATTGGTCAATGAACTATTGCCAGACAATCCGGGCAGTAAAGTGTCGGTCTGTGCAGAAAAAAGCTATGAAATCTGGAAAGATACAGTTGTACAGAAATCGGCGCAGATCATTTTTTGTGACTTGAGCACACCGAAAGGCGATGGCAGTTTCAATGTTTACGATGACTTGAAACAGAAGCTGATGGCGAAAGGTGTACCGGAAAAAGAAATTGCATTCATTCATGATGCAAATACCGAAGCAAAGAAGACGGAGCTGTTTGGAAAAGTAAAATCTGGGCAGGTTCGTTTTTTGATTGGTTCAACAGCAAAGATGGGTGCCGGTACCAACGTGCAGGATCGTCTGATTGCTCTGCATCATCTGGATATTGGCTGGAAACCGTCTGATCTGGAGCAGAGGGAAGGACGTATCATCCGGCAGGGAAATCACAATAAAAAGGTTCATATCTTTCGGTATGTGACAGAATCCACCTTCGACAGCTACATGTGGCAGTTGATCGAGAATAAACAGAAGTTCATCTCCCAGATTATGACGAGCAAAGCACCGGTCAGAAGCTGCGAAGATGTGGACGAAGCAGCACTGTCCTATGCAGAGGTTAAGGCACTGGCAACTGGAAATCCGGCAGTAAAAGAAAAGATGGCACTGGACGTGGATGTGGCAAAACTGAAACTTTTAAAAGCCAATCACATGAATAACCAGTACCGTCTGGAAGATGATATTGCAAGAAATTTTCCACAGCAGATTGCAAAATTGACCGAGACTATTGATAGCTACAAAGCGGATATTGCCCATTATCAGGAGCATAAAATCACAGATCCAGAACAGTTTTCCATGGAGATCAGCGGCAAAGTATTTACAGAAAAGAAAGAAGCAGGAGCGGCACTACTGGCAGTCTGCAAGGACATGAAAGCAGTCGATGCAGCAATGGATATCGGAAACTATCAGGGATTCAACATGAGAATCCAGTTCGACAGCTGGAGTAAGGAGTTTATCCTGTCTGTGAAGCATGAATCGGTATCGAAAGTTCATCTGGGAGCAGATGCCCTGGGAAATATCACCCGTATCAATAATCTTCTGGAAAGCTATCCGGAGAAACTGGCAGAAGCGGAGCAACGATTGGAAACGGTACAGGAGCAGCTTACAAATGCCAAAGAGGAAGTTGGAAAGCCATTCACAAAAGAAGAGGAACTGAACCAGAAACTGGAGCGACTGTCAGAACTAAATGCCCTTCTTAATATGGATGAACGGGAAGACACAGAAGCAGAGCAGTCAGAATCGAAAGAGAAAGAAGAACGACCGGCACGTGGTTCTATCCATGAGAAATTGCAGATTTATAAAGAAAAAAGCCAGCGGGAAAGCGAGAATGGCAGGGAAGATAGAAAACGGGACTTCGGTCTGGAATAAGAAAACAGGAAAGATGGCATAATTTGGTAGAAAGAATGTTCTGCCGGTTATGCCACTTTTGGGAATACAGGAGGAACTTATATGGCGAGAAACATGATAACAGGAATAGAAACGCAGAAAATGCAGGAATATACACAGGAACAAATAGACCGTGCAGAACACATGGGAATAGCAATTCCAGCGGACGTAAAAGAACAGATTTTTGAATATGCAAATCTGGTTGGCGAAGAAGAGAAAGTAAGGACGCTGGTAAGAAATCTGGCAGATGCAGTCAATCGGTCAGATGAAGATAGAGTAGAGGAACTTCTGGATGATGCCCAAATGGATATTCAGGACTTACCAGATCCAACCATAGGCAAGCTGGAACTTCGGGATTATGGATATACAGCAGAGGATATGGTGCCGCTTAGAAAAGAAGCAGCCCTGGATTATCACAGAATGGGTTCTAAAATCTATTGCCTGGGTAGTGATGGCAGCAAGGGAGAGTATGCAAGTAAAGAAATGATACAGGCACATGAAGGGCTGTTTGGCATGGAATCACAGATGTGGGAACGGATAAGGGATCAGGATCTGGATTATGCAGATGAAGATTTTGGAGCATTTCAGGAGCCGATGAATGTGATTGGACAGGAAGAAGCTCTGAAATTATATGATGCCGGAGCAGATATCTATCTGATTACCAATTTTTCATCACCAATCTATGTTACAGAGCGAATGGAGATTGAACGAGGTCCGGAGCATTATCAGATGTCTACAGAAGAACTGGAACGATTCCGCAATTTGGAATGGGAGATGCAGAAATATCCGCAGATTCAGTCTTTGAAAGAGGCAAATCTGCTATTAGGGACAAGACGAACATTCGGTATTTATCAAATAAGAGATGGTTTGCCAGGTGAAAACTATGCGTTTATGAATATGAGCTTCATTGAAAGTCACGGGATGCAGATTAAAAAAGAAGACTATGAACTGGTCTATGTGGGAGAATTATTTGGAAATATGTCGCTAGATGATATATTTGAACGATTCAACATCGACAGACCAGAAGACTTCCGGGGACATTCCCTGTCTGTCAGTGATATCGTAGTTCTGAATGAGGGGGGAAAGGTAACCGCTCATTTTGTAGACAGTATCAGTTTTGAACAGCTGGATTCTTTCCTGAATCTGGAAGAACAGGTTCTTAGTGAACTGGCATATGAGGTAGGAGAACGTTACTTTGCTATTCAGAGAACAGAAGGAGGATATGACTACTCCTTTTACGATGAAGAGTTCCGCTTGATAGATGGCGGTGTGTATGAAAATGATGAAATTTCCATCGAAGAAGCAGCAGAGGAACTTCTGGAAGAGGAAGGCTGGACGGGAGAATGCATTCGTGGAGATTATGATCTCCTTATGGAAAAAGTAGAAGAAATGGATGAAGTTGTAATGGCAGAAATTCAGAAAAGCCAGGGCGAGTATAAGCCATTGGCAAAGGTGGAAGAACTGGAAGAAGCAAATTACAACATGATCGATGACGTTCTTAATAATATGTTGCCGAAGAAAGAACCGTATCTGGAATACTTTGCTGCAGAATGTGACGAGTTCCATGATATGGGTGGTTATGAGAAGAGTACGGATGTCAATCAGATTGCCGCAGTCTATCAAAAATACAGAGAAAATCCGGAAAATGCCTATCTTGTATGTAGTATGGGTATTATCTACCGTGATCCGGAAGACAGTTACTACGATGAAGGAGAGTTTGCTGTTGTAAAAGGAGATACTGTTCATGGTGATTGCATGGATGGTATTCGTTTCTTTGGAGAGCTTCCACTGATTCGGGAAGGAATAGAAAAAATTCATGAAGCACTGCCGGACTATAAATATGTACCGATGAAGGATGTTCGGGAAGCGATGTATCCGGAGAAAATGAATACAGAACAACTGGCGGAAGCACTGGATGAGATTGCAGAAGCCTTTGATCCGTATGAATATCGTGATAATGTGGAGCAGGGAGAGAATACGGTACAGGAGGTGATGCTGGATTTACAGAGTGGCAATACGCATTCTTATATCTCTTATTTGAAGGACATTGTAGAGGAAGAATGTAATCTGTCAGTCCGTGCCGGAGTATTGATCGAGCGATTGAAGTCCTATGAACCAGAGCTTCCGAAAGATATGGAGCCGATGGTGTATGTCAATTACTGCGAGAAAAGTGAGTTCATGAATCCACGATGCCAGAAGTTATCTGATCTGAATTCCCAGACCGCAGAACAGGACAAAGCATGGTATGCTGAGCGTAATCCCAAAACCAATGAACCAACGACAACTGCACAGATGTTTGTAACGGTATATTATGCAGAAAAAGGTGACCAGATGCTGCACCATTTCAAAGGAAAAATAGATATTGGTACTGGCAACGGAGGTCTTCTCAGTCAGTTAAAGCTGCAGAATGAGATGAGACTGACGGACGAAAGCTGGATCAACTATCAGAAAGGCAAGGGGAATGAAGAGTTCCAGAAATACATGGAAGATCTGACGGATATGCAGAATCATGTCCTGCCTTATCTGCAGAGCTTTTGTAGTCTGGAAGAAAGAGGAGTACAGGAACGCCGGGAACAGCTGGTGGCAGATAAGAAAGAGAGCAGATCGACAGCAGCGATTGGAGCAGAGAAACAGGCAAATGTAAAAGATGCAGGGAAAGCGGAAGGAAAGTCTGTGCCACAGAAGAAACCATCTATCCATGAACGGTTGGAAATCAATAAGAAGATTATTCAAGAAAAACAGGGAAAAGATAAGCCGGAGAGAGGAGCTGATTTGGGTGTAAGGACAGTGTAGAATAAGCAAAATAAGTCGGAGGTCGCAGATAACATGGTGACTTCCGGCTTTTTTTGCGTGAGCAGTTACTGTGAAAGAAAAGTAACAAATCTCAAAGTGTAAGGCATTGGATGTAAATTGACTTTGTTCGCACTTGGGATTATAATTTAAAGATAGAAATATGATTGATCGTGAACTCACTATAATATGGAGATGAAGGCATGGAATATCTTTCAATCAGTCAAACAGCTGAAAAATGGGGACTGTCGAAACGACGAGTGCAGGTACTTTGCTCTGAAAATAGAATTCCTGGAGTAATGCGTGTTGGCAGTTATTGGGCAATTCCGGCAGATGCTGAGAAGCCAAAGGATGCAAGAATCCGTAGTGGAAAATATGTAAAGAACACAAAAAACAAATAAAAGCTACAGTAATTAAAAGTGGGAATAGTAGCAGAATATACTTATCAACTTCCGATAATATTTGTTATCAGGAACTATCTACAGAAGAGGGAGGCTGTATTCATGACGATAATATCTAAAAAGCAGATGTCCGAAGAAGATATAAAGCTTCAATATATTACACCAGCGATTACGGCAAAATGGGATATCAAGAAAATAACGATGGAAACCAATATAACAGATGGAAAAATCAATCTGAAGGGGAATTTTGTTACCAGAGAAAAGCCGAAACGTGCGGATTATGTTCTATATTTGAATTCTAACAATCCGATAGCGATTGTAGAAGCAAAAGACAATAAACATAGTATTTCACATGGTTTACAACAGGCGATGGCCTATGCCAGTATGTTGGATATTCCGTTTGCTTATAGTTCAAATGGAGACGGATTTTTTGAACATGATTTTCTGACTGGGAAAGAGCGGGAATTAGATCTTGATGAATTTCCAACAGAAGAAGAGCTATATTGCAGATACAAAAATGGAGCAAATAACGGAGAAGGTCTGTCAGAAAATCAGGAAAAAATGATTCAACAGCCATATTACAGTAGCCAGAAGACATATCCGCCTCGTTATTATCAACGTATTGCAATTAATCGAACAGTAGATGCAATTTCCAGGGGTAAAGATCGCCTGCTTTTAGTTATGGCAACTGGAACGGGAAAAACATATACAGCGTTTCAGATAGTATACAGGTTATTAAAAAGTGGTATGAAAAGCAAAATACTTTATCTTGCTGACCGTAATAATCTCGTGGATCAGTCTATTCAACAGGACTTTGCACCATTAGAAAAAGTAATACATAAAGTCAATTTTTCAAAGGATGATCCGAGTACGATTACGTCATATCAGGTTTATTTTTCGTTGTATCAACAGTTGGCAGGTGGAAATGATGACCAGGAAGAGGATATTAATAATACAATTCTTAAACTGAAACAGTTATTTAGACCTGATTTTTTTGATTTAATCATCGTAGACGAGTGTCATAGAGGTTCAGCCAAAAAAGAAAGCAATTGGAGGAAAATTCTGGAATATTTTGCATCAGCAACACAGATCGGTATGACTGCTACACCAAAAGAAACAAAATACATATCCAACATTGATTATTTTGGTGAACCGATTTACACATACAGTTTAAAAGAAGGCATAGAGGATGGATTCCTTGCTCCATTTAAGGTAATCAATGTTATGACAGATGTTGGAGAAGGGTGGAGACCACGCAAAGGACAATGTGATATTTACGGAAACGAAATTGAAGATCGAATTTATACCAATAGTGATTATGATTACAATATTATTATAGAAGACCGTATTCAACAGGTTGCAGCAGAAATTACGAACTATCTAAAAAGCACAGATCGTATGGCAAAAACAATTGTATTCTGTGCGACAGAAGATGCAGCAGAAAGAATGAGGGTAGCATTAGTAAATCAGAATTCGGATATGGTACAAAAAAATCCTGATTATGTAGTTAGGATTACCGGTAGTGATACATATGGAAAAAGCAAGTTAGACTATTTTATATCTGTTAGAGAAAAATACCCGGTAATTGCCACAACTTCAAAATTATTATCTACAGGATCAGATTGCAAAATGACAAAATTGATTGTGCTGGATGAAATGATCGGTTCCATGACAGAGTTTAAGCAAATTATTGGTCGAGGAACACGTTTACGGGAAAAAGAAGGAAAAACACATTTTGTTGTTATGGATTTTCGAAATGTCAGTAGATTATTTGCCGATCCAGATTGGGATGGTCCAATTGAGATGGACGAAGATTTTAATCCTAAGTCCGGGTCAGGAAAAAAAACTAAACCGCCTGTAGGACCAGGCCCAGATCCTGTAGATCCAAAGCAGCCGAAGCCAATTGTGAATCGGGATGGATGTCAGGTGAAAATTGTCTATAAGACAGTATCCGTTTATGACGCAAATGGAAAATTGCTTCGTCAAGAAAGCATCATCGACTACACAAAGGAGAATATTCTGGGGGCATATGCTTCTTTGGATAATTTTATCCGAAAATGGTCGGCAGAAGAAAAGAAAGAAAAAATTAGGGGACTTTTGCGTGAACAGGGGATTGATCTTGAAACATTGAAGGAAGATCAGGGAATGTCAGATGTTGATGATTTTGATTTTATATGTCATGTTGCATTTGATAAGAAACCATTGACACGCAAAGAACGTGCTGAAAATGTTAAGAAAAGAGATTTCCTGAATAAATATAGTGGTGCTGCCAGAGAAGTGTTGGAGGCATTATTAGACAAATATATGAATACGGGAATATATGAAATAGAAAAGACAGAAATATTGAAACTGGATCCTTTTATGAGAATGGGAAAGCCACAGAAGATAGCTTCTTATTTTGGCGGTAAGGATGGCTATCTGAAAGCAGTGAAAGAACTGGAAAATGCAATTTATGATGGAGGAGCAGCATAAGAATGGGAAATATGTCAAATTTTGTAAAAAGAGTAAGAGATATCATGCGTAATGACGCGGGTATCAATGGCGATGCACAGCGTATTGAGCAGATAGCATGGATGCTCTTTTTGAAAGTATATGATGCAAAAGAACAGGATTGGGAATGGGATGAAGAAGACTATCAGTCCATTATTCCAGAAAAATGTCGTTGGAGAAACTGGGGACATGATGAAGATGGAAAAGGAATGACAGGAGATATTCTCTTGGATTTTGTAAACAATACATTGTTTCCAACGTTGAAAAATCTTCCAGTCAATGCAGACACTCCAATAAAAAAGGCTATTGTCCAGACAACATTTGCTGATGCGAATAACTATATGAAAGATGGTGTTCTTCTACGTCAGGTTATTGGTGTAATTGATGAGTTGGATTTGACAGATTATGAAGAAAGTCATGCTTTTGGAGAAATTTATGAAACAATTTTGAAAGAATTACAGAGTGCAGGCTCTTCTGGAGAATTTTACACACCTCGTGCAGTGACAGATTTTATGGCACAGATGATAAAACCACAGATAGGCGAAAAAATGGCAGATTTTGCTTGTGGTACAGGTGGATTTATCACAAGCTGGTTAAAAGAGTTAAAGAAAAAGGTTAAGACAACCGAGGACGAAGAAATGTATGCAAACTCTATATATGGAATTGAAAAGAAGCAATTTCCGTATATGCTTTGTATCACAAATATGTTATTACACGATTTAGATGTTCCGCAGGTTTTTCATGACAACACATTGTTGAGAGATGTTCTTGATTACACAGAAGATGATCAGGTAGATGTTATCCTTATGAATCCACCCTATGGAGGCTCAGAGAAAACAGAAGTCAAAAATCATTTTCCGTCCGATCTTGCAAGCAGTGAGACGGCCGATCTTTTTATGTCAGTTATCATGTATCGTTTGAAAGAAAATGGTAGAGCAGCGGTAATTTTACCAGATGGATTTTTATTTGGAACAGACAATGCAAAAGTAGCCATTAAAACAAAACTGTTTTCTGAGTTTAATGTACACACAATTGTTCGTATGCCTGGAAGTGTTTTTTCTCCGTATACATCAATCACAACCAATATTTTGTTCTTTGATAGAAATGGTACTACAAAAGAAACATGGTTTTACCGTCTGGATATGCCAGAAGGATACAAGCATTTCAGTAAGACAAAACCTATGAAACTAGAGCATTTTGCACCAGCAGTTGAGTGGTGGGAAAATCGCCAGGAAATACAGGAAGAGGGATTTGATAAGGCAAAGAAATACAGCATTGATGAAATCAAAGAGAAGAACTATAACATAGACCTTTGCGGATATCCTCATGAGGAAGAAGAAATTTTACCACCAAAGGAATTGATTCAGCAGTATCAGGAAAAAAGAGCCAGTTTAAATGCTGATATTGATAGAATTCTGGCGCAGATAACGGATATTTTGGGAATAAATCTGGAGGAGAACTAATGACCGGACAGCAATTAAAAAATTCAATATTACAAATGGCCGTGCAGGGGAAACTGGTTCCGCAGGATCCAAATGATGAGCCAGCATCTGTTCTCTTAGAACGTATTAGAGCCGAGAAAGAACAGTTGATAAAAGAAGGAAAAATCAAGAAAGAAAAGAATCCTTCTATAATCTTCCGGGGAGCCGATAATTTGCCTTATGAGAAGATTGGAAAGAACGAACCGGTATGTATTGCAGATGAGGTGCCGTTTGAGATTCCGGAGAGTTGGGAGTGGGTTACACTTAAAATGATTGCTATAACAGAGCTTGGTAAAACTCTTGATAAAGCAAAAAATCAGGGAGACTACAAGCCTTATCTATGCAGTATAAATGTATATTGGAACGGGATTGACTTGACTAAGGTTAAAGAAGCTCGCTTTGAAGAAAATGAGATTTCAAAATACAAATTGAAAAAGGGAGATCTTCTAATTTGCGAAGGTGGCGATGTAGGTCGTTCTGCAATTTGGGAAAATGATCAAGAAATGTACTATCAAAATGCTCTACACCGTGTCAGATTCTATGGTGGAATAAATCCTTACTACTTTCGTTTGTTGATGGAATGCTATAAAGGGAATAAGATTCTCGATAAGAAAAGTAAGGGAATGACCATCAAGCATCTGGTTCAGACAGCATTGAATGCAATATATTTTCCCCTACCACCGGTACAAGAGCAACAACGTATTGTAGATAAATTCCAATCACTGATACCAATTTTAGAACAATATAATACTTCAGAAATTAGACTATCCAATCTGAACATTGGCTTTCCTGACCTTCTCAAAAAATCTATTTTGCAGGAAGCTGTACAAGGAAAACTTGTTCCACAAGATCCCGCAGACGAGCCGGCATCTCTCCTTCTGGAACGTATTCGTGCAGAGAAGCAAAAGTTAATAGCTGAAGGAAAAATCAAAAAAGATAAGCACGAATCCGTCATTTTCAGAAGGGATAATTCTCATTATGAAAAGCATGGTTCGGAAGAAGTTTGCA
>OGYQ01001026.1_pt1 | contig 18324 bp, 15 predicted proteins | sample 1576641 | NCBI WGS metagenome assembly OGYQ01 (sample SAMEA3541476, study PRJEB24748) | human gut metagenome | biome: human gut; feature: human-associated habitat; material: faeces | place: China | collected 2012
TAACCATGGTATCCACACTTTTGAGCAAAACGAACCAATGTGGCCTTTGATGTAAATAAAATTTCCGAAATATTTTTTATTGAAAAGTCCATTTTTTTCTGATTATGAATAAAAAAGTCCGCAATTTCCTTTTCAACAGGTGTAAACTTATCGTAATTTGATTCTATAACTGGGACAACAGATTTCACATAATATTCCATATATTCATTCCTATTCCTTTAAATGCACTCCACAGAAATGGTAAAATGCTCCAAGCATTCCAGCATCATTCTGATTTTCTGCAAATGTAATTTTTGTATGTTCTTCAATGCTGGATACAAGATATTTTTTTACCGCTTTTTCGATCCTGTCTTTTAAAAAGTCCTCTTGAGCCATAATCCCGCCGCCTAATACAACTACCTCTGGATTAATGACATAACAAATATTGGCAATTCCTTTTCCCAAAGTGTCTGTCATCTCTTCAATGGCTTGCACACAAATCTTATCACCTTTTTTTGCTTCCTTAAAAATGTTATAACCATCCCATTTTTCTTCAGGTTCTTTTTTCCATTCTGCACCTTTTTTTGTCAGGATACTTGCAGCACCCAAAGTCTGGAAATCGCTGCCATCCATATGCATATACCCAACTTCACAGGCACTGTTGCTAAATCCATGAAACACTTTTCCGTCTAGTATAATACATCCACCGATCCCAGTATACCGCAGCGATTCCATTCTTCCTCCACAGCTTCCCGGTTGGCACTGGAAACAACCGCAATATCCGCCAGGCGGTGTGCTGCTCCCAATCCATCTGCCACCCCGGGAAATGCTTTTTTGTCCTCGGCGGGAAGTGCATCAATCTGCCGGTTAACACGTTCCGACCATGCGAGTGCCTTTGCCATACAGGGGCCTGTAGCCCCGGCGCATGCCTGCCGCAGGGTGTCGTTACTGAGTTCCTTTGCCGAATTCGTCCACTGGATCAATTCCTCCAGTCCCGGAATGGTACAGTAAGCAGCGTTGATTTCCTGCAGTGCCTGCGCCAAACCAAGAAACCGATTCACGCCGCGGGTTACGGAGTACAGGTTAATCTCATTCCACCGTTTCAGCACACAATCTGCCCACGGTTCAAGCGCCCACTCTTTTACCATACACGGACCGAAGCACCGATCGTGTTTTACATTCATCGTATCCATGGCACAGCCGTCACTGTCCACACAAATCAGAAAATCCTTTCTGCGGACAAAGTGTTCCAATTCTTTCATATTGATTCCTCTGTCAATAAAGCCGGTCCGATCCTGTGGGGGGGAGCCCTCAAGGAGCCCTGCACACCAAAGGGGGACCGCCGCGGGTTCTTCCCTGCGGCAGTCCCCTGCAATTCAGGCATTTGCCTCCTCAGGATGCTTCTGCCTTGATTTCCTCTCCTCGGGTTTGATAATTTGCAATCGTATCATCGATGCTTTGCTGTCCCAAGAGGTATTTTTCGGATTCTTCCTTGACCATGGTTTCCAAAGAAGCACGGTAGGTTACATTGATGGTATAGAAATTGTCTTTCCAGTGGCCGCTGTTGTACAGGTTATCCAATGCCTCAAGATCGTAATACTGCTTGTCTTCCTCCTGCAGGCTGGAGACAAAGGTCTCGTAGCGGTCCACGCCCACTTTTGCACTCAGAGAGGACGGTTTGTAGGCATAGCCGTCCGTGGTCAGCCAACGCAGGAAATCATACGCTTCCTGGGGGTGCTTGCTGTTTTTGGAAATGCCGTAGTAGTGACATTCCGTGATGGTCTTGCCGCCGTCTGTGCTTTCGTTCCATTTGGGGATGGGCGCAAAGGTGGTCACAAAATCGTGCGGGTATTTTTCCTGGTTGGAAATATCGGGAAGTGTGTAGGAACCAATGGCAAGCATAGCCACCTTTCCGTTGAAGAACTGATCCCGGTAGTTCATGTTCAGCGATTTCACGTCGCTGTACGGTGTCTGACAACCAAGCTCGTTTTCCATCTCATAGCGCAATTCCAGGAAGTCCTTGAAGAGCGGGTCGTCAAAATTCAGAGTGTTTTCGTCTTTGAAGAACGGATCATCCTCCTTTTCAACCCACATGGGCAGGTAGCAATAGCGATCATTCGTTGCCTGCATGAAAGAACCATACCGCGTTTCGGCGCCGTCCTGAACGGTCATTGCCACTGCGTAATCCTTGTAATCTTCCCAGGTCCAATCAAAGTCAGGCACTGCCAGACCAGCCTCATCCAGATAATCTTTGTTGATCAGGACATACCAGGACTTGATATCGGCCGGCAAAGCATAGTAGGAACCGTCCACGGGGGTATCCACCACATATTCCTCGCCCATAGTCACGCCCTCTGCGGCCATATATTCATCCAGCGGCAGCAGGCTGCCGCTGGCAGCGCGAGAGGAATGCGTTGCAAAGGACGGCTGCATGACGATGTCCATCTCTTCGCCGCCCATGGTCATGATATCGAGTTTTTCCAGGTAGGCGGTGGAATTGGCATCGCCCACAAACTCCACATCCACGGTCACGTTGGGGTTCACGGTGCTGTATGTCTGTGCCATTGCCAGAATTTCATCCTGCACATTGGACTCCCAGGTATACCACTTGAGGGTAACCGGCTCGGTGGATGCGGTCGACTCCGCGTCTGTGGCGGCGCTGCTGGACGAACTTGCACCACTGCAGCCAACCAGGCCCACTGTCATGGCTGCTGCCAAAGCCAGCGCCGTACCTTGTTTGATACCTTGTTTCATTGTTTTCCTCCTTTTTGTATGATCATTTTATCCCTTTACCGCTCCAGACGCGATTCCCTCAATCACATATTTTTGGCCCGCCAAAAACAGGATGATCAAAGGAACCGTTGCAGACACGGCTGCTGCCATAATCAATGCATAGTAACTACCGGACTCGGTGGCAAACATTTTCATTCCCAGTTGGATGGTGTATAACTCCCGGCTGCTCAAAAGTATCAGCGGCGTCTGGTAATCGTTCCATGTCCATACAAACTTCAGGATTGCCAGGGTTGCGATGGCCGGTTTCAACAGCGGCAGAATGATCCGCAAAAAGATCTGGAGGTGTCCTGCCCCCTCGATCTTGGCCGCCTCGCAAAGAGAATTGGGCAATCCCATAATATTTTGCCGGAGAAGGAACACACCATACACGCTGAACGTAAGCATCAGAATAATGCCCAGGTGGGTGTTGTACAGGCCCATTTCCTTCAGTACAAGGAACTGGGGAATAATGGTGATTTGATGCGGAATCATCATGGTTGCCAGATACAGCAAAAACAACGCATTCCGGCCTTTGAACTCAATTTTTGTGAAACCGTACGCTCCCATTGCCGAGATCAGCAACTGAAGCGCCGTGGAAATTACCGTAATCTTGATGGAGTTCCAGTAATACATGCCAAACTGGTATGTCTGCCCCCAAACTTCTTTGTAGTTGTCAAACCCCACCGTGCGTTCGGGAATCCACTGAATGGGAAACACAAAAACATCGGATTCATACTTAAACGATGTGGAGATCATCCACACAAGGGGAAGAAGCATGGTAATACCAATTCCTGCGCAAAACAAAGTTGCGATGAAACGAACCGCTCTCCCGCGTTTTCCCAGCATATGGCTTCACCTCACTCCGCCGAAAATTTTGCCTGATATTTCCACTGGATCATCGTCACGATAAAGATTACAATGAACATGGCCCATGCCAGGGTATTGGCATACCCCATTTTGTAGTCCACAAAGGCAGTTTCGTACACATAGAACGCCATTACGGACGTTGCGTTGCCGGGTCCGCCGTTTGTGAGTACGCTGATATGGTCAAACACCTTGAACGAACCGATGATTCCCATAATGGAAAGGAAAAACGTTGTGGGGGAAACCAGCGGTACCGTGACGCTGATGAACTGGCGGAATGCGGATGCGCCGTCGATGGCAGCCGCCTCATAAATATCCCTGGAAACATTGTTGATGCCCGCCAGAAACACAATAATATAATAGCCCACCTGCTGCCAAATGTAGATGAACATTACAGACGGAAGCGCCCATTTGAAATCCACAAGCCATTTGGGCGGGTTCTGAATTCCCAAAGACAGGAGCAGCTGGTTGATGGGGCCATAAGACGGCTGAAGCAGTACCTGCCATACCACACAAACCGCCACCACGCTGGCTATGTAAGGGATAAAGAACATAACCTTCAGAATGGTTTTTCCAAATACATACTTGTGAATGAGTTCCGCAAAAATCAATCCCAGAATAAGGCAAGCGGGAATGGTCACGACCGTGAACAGGATATTGTTGACAAACGACTGAATGAATTTTTCGTCTTGGAACAGTTTCAGATAGTTTTCTACACCATTGAATTGGATGTCTTCTATGCCTTTCAGGAAATTCCACTCCGTAAAGCTCAACCCCAGCGACATGATGACCGGGACAAACGTAAAGACAAAGAATCCCAAAAAACTCGGCAGGATAAACCCGATCCCGGCAGCGAATTCTTTTCTTCGTTGGATTTTCTTTTGCTTGGAGAGTGAAGTCTTCACCTTATTCACCCCTTTGGTTTTACACAATAGGCCATACGCCCTCTGGCTGTGCATCCCCGTACAGCACTTTTGCTGTGGCTTTTACATTTTCGGGGGACGAGGCAAAGGAAATCACAACCTGCTTGGCGTTGACCGGGATGGAAATTTCCTCATACGGCGTATTGGTTACAACAACTACGGTTCCTTTGTACCAGGAAAGGAACTCCTCCAGAAATTTTTTGTTGCTCAGCAGTGTGCGCAGATAATAGTTGGTAAAAACGATGGTATCGTATTCTTTTGCCGCTTGCTGGATCCGTTGTTCATCGTCCGCATCGTAGCGGTAAGCGGTTTCCAAATAGTCCGCATTGGCACCCAGCTTCAGGCAGGCCTCATGCAGAATACCGGAATGCCATTCGTAGCTGTTATAGTTTTTGACTTTTTGTTCCACTATCAAAACCTTATGGTCTTTTTTCAGCGGAAGAGCGCCCTGTTCGTTTTTATACATCAGCACAGACTTTCTGGCTGCCAGTTGGGCCAGCTCCCGGTATTCCGGTTTTGCCAGGATGGCTTCCGGCAAAATGTCCCGTGTGTCCGTGTGATGGAACAGGCCATATTGGTATTTGACGTTCAGAACGCGGTAAACCTTTTTGTCCAATTCCTCTGTGGAAATACGGCCTTCATTGACGAAGGCCCGGATGGTCTCAAAGGTTTCCCCTACCAGGTCATTTTCCGCCTTCATCAGCACCAAATCCGCGCCGGCTTCCAGCGCCATAGCGCAGGCATTTGCCACCCCGTACCGGGCCACAACGCCTCCCATGGTCATACTGTCGGTTGCAATCACACCGTCGAAGCCCATCTTTTCCCGCAGCAAACCCGAAAGAATTTTTTTGGATACCGTTGCAATGTGGTCCGGGTCAATGGCGGTAAAGAGGCTGTGCGCAATCATGACCGAAGGCAGCAGATCCTGCCGGAACAGCTCCCGATAGGGTAGTAGTTCCCGTTCCCACAGCGTCTTTTCATCCACATCGATGACTGGAATGCCGAAATGCGCATCCGCCGAAGAATGACCGCGTCCCGGAAAATGCTTGCCGGTGGCAATAAGACCACCTTCCTTGTAACCGCGGCAGGCCTGCGCGCCAAATTCGGCGACGACTTTTGCATCGTTCGAAAAAGACCTTGTCCCGATTTCCGGATTGGCGGGCTCCGAATTGACATCCAACACAGGGGAATGAATCCAGTTGAACCCTACGGCACGGGCCTGCTCCGCGGTCGCTTTCGCCGTCAGATAGGCCATTTGGGGATCCCCCGTTGCGGTGATTCCCATGGGCTTGGGATACAATTGCACGCCGCCAAAATAGAAATCGGCGCTGCTCCCGCCTTCCTGATCAAAGGAAAAATGAAGCGGAATTCCCAAATGCCTGCCCCGCGCAAGGCTTTGCAATTCGTCAAGAATTCCCTTGTATTCGGATGCCGTACACACCGGCGGAAGCTTGTCGTACTTCAGCCCGGATACGGTTTTGACCTTGACCACCGTCTTGCTGCTGTTGGGGTCCACATAGTTTCCAAACACCCGGAACTCCGGCGAAAGTCTGAGTCCGCCGCAGTGATATTTTGTGATGTAATCGTACACGTTTTGTTTAGGGACGACCCCCGCAAACCCCAGTGTCAGAAGTGCACCGATTTTTTCATCCAAAGACATCTGCTTCACCAGGGAAAGCACATAAGCATTTTGCTTTTTCACAACTCCACCTCGCATTGTAAAAGCGCTTTTATATTCCGATGAGCAAAGTATAGCACGCGTCCCCGTCAATGTCAATTATATTTAAACATATAAAATCATTTTTGTGCATTATACACAGTCTTTCAGGTTCTTTTTTATGCGAAAGCGCTTTCACAATCTTCCTGCAATTTTCTTTTGGGCAATGGGTTTTGGTACCGGCAGGACACAATAAAAACCTCCCGCGCAGTCACTTCTGCGCGGGAGGTCCCTGGTCTTATAGCAGCTTTCCGTTGCTGTTACGCTTTTCTGGTTGAATCCCGCAACAGCAATGTGGGCGAATACACAATTTTATTCGCCGGTTCATTTCCTTCAATCACATCATTGAGCAGTTCAGCCGCCTTGACGCCGATCTGATACAATTTGTTATCAACGCAGGACAGGTGCGGTGTCACGGCCAGACTGAGCACCGACTGGTTGTAGGTAATAACTTCCACCTCTTCGGGTATTCTGACCCCCGAAGCTTTGAGCACGTTTACCCCGCCAACCGCTTGCATATCATGCTCGAATACATAGGCCGTAAAGGCAGTTTTATTCTTCAACGCATTTTTTACCGCCTCTGCGCCACCTTCGATGGAATTTTCTTCTTTCAAAACATGCAGCTTCAATCCTGCCGCACGAATTTGCTCTTCATAGCCACTCATCTTTTGTGCGCCGCTGATCGTCGCCTTTTTGCAGCCCACATAGCAGATTTCCCGATTTCCATGGTCTATCAGTAACCGTACCGCATCGGCCACGCCCTTTTTATCGTCACAACATACACTGTAAACATTGGGCAGGTCGAACGACGCATTTACCATGACAATGGGCAATGTACCCATGTATTCCGTCACAATTTTCTGGACAAAAGGCGTCTGCAACGTGGAACCGATGAAAACTGCCCCATCGATGCAATTGCTCGCCATGGTACGGATGTTTTTTTCCTGCTCCGCCTCCTCGTATCCCGCGTTGCAAAACAGACAGTTATACCCGAAATCATTCAGTTTTTGCAACACATTGTATGCCAACGAGGCATAATGCAAACCGCGAATATCTACGGTGACGATTCCAATGGTACGAAGTGTTTTGTTGACCAGTCCCCTTGCAACGGGATTGGGGGTATAATTGCATTTTTGCATCACCCTTCTGATCTTTTCCACCGTTTCGGGGCTCACACGCGACTTATTGTTGATGACCCTGGAGACGGTTGAAATAGAAACCCCCGCTTCCTTTGCAATGTCATAGATATTCATCGCCTTTTTCTCCATGTCGTCACACCATCCCCTTGGCATACAGATTCATGCAAAAAATTTTATGCTTTTATATATTTTATAGTTTACCGTATCCCATTCTTCCACGTCAAGGCGGGTTTTGCGCCGTTCTCTCTGAATTTGTCCGCAGTTTTTCGCATTGGCGCTTGCCATGCCGGGGCCGGAGCATCAAAAGACAGCAATGCCCATCCCACCGCATCCTTCACATGCCCGCAAAAGCAAGAATCACGGCCACCACAATGGAGGGCAGCATGTTGGCCACCTTCAGTTTTTTCTCCCACAGCAGGTTAATGCCTACGCAGAAGATCAGGATGGAGCCGGTCAGGGACAGATTGGCCAGGGCGGCTTCGGTCATGAGCGGCTGGATGGCCCGGGCCAGCAGGGTGACCGCACCCTGCAGGATGCCCACGGGAATGGCCGCAAACAGACAGCCTTTGCCCATCGACGCACTCATCACACAGATGATCACCATGTCCAGCATGGCCTTGAGGGCCAGGGTGGAATGGCCCCCCGAAAGACCGTCCTGGATGGCGCCCACAATGGCCATGGCGCCGATGCAGACGGTCAGGGAGGCCGTCACAAAGGCGTCCACAAACTGTTTTTCCCGGGCATTTCCGGTCTTGACCTTGAGCCAGGTCCCGAACTGCTCCATCCGCCGTTCCAGATCGATCCATTCGCCCAGCAGCGAGCCTACGGCATAGCTGATGACCACCATCATCGTCCCGCCGCTCTGCAGACCGTCCGCCGTCACCGTCATCATCTCCTGGACGGCACCGCCGATGCCCACAAAAATCACGCAGACCCCGATGGCCTGCATCAGGGTTTGCTGATATCGGGCACTGATGGCCCGGCTGAACACCAGGCCGATCAAGCCGCCCGCCACGATTGCCGCCACGTTGAGGATGGTTCCCAAACCAACCATATTTCTGCGCCTTCCCAGTGTCAAACTTTCCCAAAGGGGAACGAGTAGGAGTATACTCTTTTTCCCGGGAAATGACAAGAAAAAGAGGTGCAACACCTAAAAAGCTGCCCCGGCCTTGCAGCCGAAGCAGCTTTTTTCTTGTATGTTGGACAAAAAGTGTTTACCCCGCGAAAGTCGGTTACTGGCGGCGGCGCGCCTGAACCGTCAGGACGGCCAGGCCACCAGCGCCTGCCGCGCACAGGATCACCAGCAACGTCAGCGGCAAGTCATCTCCGGTGGCGGGGATAGTCGTCAGCGGCGCTGCCGTCTGGGTGGGAGCCGGGGCAGATATCGGTGTCGGGGTGGCCGTGGGTGCCGGCGTGGCGGTGGCCTCCGAGGCCGCCGTGGTGGATACGGCAGGCACCGTGGTGGCCGACGGCTCAGACGACGGTGCGGGTGTGGTTTCGGGTGCCGGGGTGGGGCTTCCCTCCCCCTCGGAGCCGGTGCCGGGCGTCGGCGTGGCCACAGGCTCCTTCGCCTGGAGCTGGTAAGCCGTCACCGCCACCGGGGACAGTCCCTGCAGAGTGACCTGCAGGCCGTTCTCCGTCTCGGTCACGGCGGGCTGCTCCATGGTTTTGTCGTCTCTATAGTGGGTCACAACGAAATCGTAGTCCGTGCCGTTGGTGCCATCCGGGTAGGGCAGCGTGACGGTCACCGAGTGATCGGAGGCTTCCAGATCCATCCACTCGCCTTCGCCCACCTTGCATTGGAGCGTCAGCTCATAGAAGAAAGTGGTGACGTTCACCACATCATGTCCCGTGTCATAGGGCAGCTTGCCCATCGCTTCGTGGACCATAGCCTCGGTTACCATGTTATCCTGCGGCACCTGGTTGTAAATCTGCACGCGGTGGGTTGTGTCAGGCTCTGCATCGGCAACGGTAGCTGCCAAGAGGGTTTCCACCTGGCCCCGGGCTCCGCAGACGGTACACTCCTGGTGCTGGCTGCCGGGCTGGGTTGCGGTGGGTTCCTGATCCACCACCCATTTCCAGCTGTGCGCTGCTTCGTCCTCGCGGTCGCCGCAGATCTCGCAGGCATGCCAGTGGGTGGCGCTATCATAGCTCCAGACCGTGGCGTAGCGATGGCCGGTGGCCTGGATGGGTTGGGTTTCGGTTTCGCCGCAGCGAGTGCAGGTACGCATCTGTTCACCGGTTTCGGTGCAGGTGGCTTCCTTGGTAGTCTGCCATTCGCCCCAGTCATGGCCCAGGGCGTCGATGACGGTCTGTTCGGTCAGAATGGTGCCGCAGACGCTGCACTTGCTGCCCTCGGTCAGGCCGGTTTCGGTGCAGGTGGCCGCTTTGCCCGGCACCGTCTCCGGTGTATGGGGCTTCATGGGGATGGGCCTGGTTTCGGTTGCATGGCAGACGGTGCAGGTGTAGGTCATCACACCTTCCTCGGTGCAGGTGGGTTCCTTGGTGGTCCGCCATTCACCCCAGTCATGGCCCAGAGCGGGGATCACCTGGGAATCCTTGGCGGCATCGCAGTTGGCGCAGTGGATGGACTGGCTGCCTTCCTCGGTGCAGGTGGGTTCCTTGTCCACCGTGGGTTCACTGTTCCAGGTATGGTCCGTGGGATCCAGATCCTCGGTTTCGATGAAGCCGCAGCGCTTACATTGGTGCCTTCTCATACCGCTTGCGGTACAGCTGGGGGCTTGCACTTCCTCCCACTCTGTCCAGTCATGACCCAGGGCGGGGAGTTCATGCGCGTCCTCCAGGGTGTTGCCGCAAGTACTGCAAATCTTGGCATCGCTCCGGCCGGCCACGGTGCAGGTGGGTTCCACGCCCGGGATCGTCATCGGCGTATGGGGCTTCATGGCGATGGGCTCGGTCCTGGTTGCCTGGCAGACGGTGCAGGTGTAGGTCATCACACCTTCCTTGTTGCAGAAGGGTTCGGTGGTCACCACACCCGCATCCCAGGTATGGCCCAGCATGGCCACAGGCTGGGTTTCGGTTTCACCGCAACGGGTGCAGGTACGGGTCTGCTCGCCGTCCTCGGTGCAGGTGGGTTCCTTGGTGGTCTGCCATTCGCCAAAGGCATGGCCCAGGGCGGGAATCGCTTCGTCCTTGGTTGCCCTGCAAAGGGCACAGGTATAGGTTTTCACACCTTCCGTGGTGCAGGTGGCAGGCGTGGTGACCGTTCCCTCACCCCACTGGTGGGTACACTCCACAATGGTAAAGGTGGTCTGCGCGGTGCCGGTGTAGTTACCGGTGCCCGTCACCGTGACGGTCGCCGTGCCGATTTCCTGGTTGTTGGCGTAGGTAACGGTATAGTCGGTTCCTTCGGTCAGCGTTTTGCCGTCCAGGGTCACCGTCACGGCGGGCCGGATCTCGCTGCCCGTCACGGTAAACTGGGTTTGATCCAGCGTGACGGCGGCGCCCTCCAGCGAGGCCGGCTGCACCGTCACATCCAGCGAGACCGGCCGGCCCAGTGCCGTGCCGGTCAGGGTGGTGGTGCCCGCTTTGAGGGCGGTCACCTGGTTTCCCTCCACGCGTACCACGCCGTTGGCATCCTCCTGCCAGCTGGCCTGGGCTTCCACCACAGGCTTGGTCATCCAGGCTTCCGCTACCGCGATGTCTGCTTCCACGGGGGTCAGTTCCGCCGTATCGCCCACGTTCAGCGTCAGCGGTTCCGGGGTGCTTACCGTCACATTGGTCAACCGGCTGTCACTGACTGCCACGGTGACCGTCTCCGCCGTATCATTGGCCGCGGTTTCGGTACCATTCGCCAGGTTATTGCCGAACTCCTGGACCCAGAAGTGCCATCCCTGGTAGACCACATGGGCGACGGCAAAGGTGGTTGTATCGGAGGACAGCATATTGCGGCGATGGCCCTGGCCTTCATAGTTCTCATCGGTTTCCTGCCACTGTTCAAAGGTCGCTTCCGCGGTCTGATTGCCCGCGGCGATATTCTCGGCATACATGTAGCCGAAGTTGCCGTCCACCTCGTCATACGCTGTCCAGCAGGAAGCTCCGTTGGGACGGGTGTGGGAGAAGCTGATGGCAGCCTCCGCCGCGCGCTGCATGGCTACCTTTTCCAGTTCGTAGTCATAGGTCAGCGGCTGCAGGCCGGTTACCTGTACCTTTGTGGTATCCGACTCGTCCCAGTACCAGGCATCGCCCCCGGTACGGAACGCATTGACCATCTCCAGCATGGTTCTGGCACTGGTCTGGTCATAGGTCACATCGTACTGCACCTGGTAGGTTTCCCCGGCGGCAAACGCCGGAAGTGCCCAGGTGAACAGCAGTGCCAGCGTCGTCAGCAACGCCAGCCCTCTTTGACAGATTGTTTTCAACCCCATTCCTCCTTCAACATTCTGAACCAGCCCCCTACCCGGGAACAAAGCCGGCCGTTTTTTCACGTAAGGATATCTTTTTTATTAGCCCTCTCGTTGTTTTCCGCTTCAAGAAGGTCCAGGGGCAGATTTTCTCACAATTTTTTCGATTATATTTTGTCTATTCCGACCAAATCCAAATTGGGAACTCTCACAGGTTGAGCAACACCAGGGACACCAGAATCATGCCGGCCGCCCCCATCTGACGGCCGTTCAGCCGTTCCCGGAAAAGGAAAAAGCTGACCACGCTGATGACCAGAATCACCCCCACGCTGTAACAGGGGTAGACCAGGAAGGCCGGAAGCTCTGTCAGGGCGGCCAGCAGCAGCCGGGAGGAGAGGAAGTTGGGCACCCCCACCAGCACCCCGAAGAAGACATCCCGCCCCGTGAGCGAGCGGCGTTGCCTGACCAGCAGCACCAGGGTGGCCAGCCCGGCAAACAGAAAGATGTAAAACATGAACAGCCCGTCATCCTGCCGGCGGCCCAGCTGGGCGAACACCTTGGACATGGCGTCGGCGGTGCCGTTGAGCAGCAAGGTCAGCACCAGCAGCCAAGGGTAGATCTTGTTTGCGGCGGCGGGACGCTCCGGTTTGCCGGGCAGACCGTTCATCAGCACGGCGGCCGCCACCGCCAGCGCCACGCCCAGTCCCTGCAAGGGGGTGGGACGCTCCCCGAAGAGCGCCACCGACAGCACAATGGGCACCAGCACCCCCAGGCGGGTGAACACCGAGGAAAGAATGGCGCCGTTTTTATGGATGCTGGCACCGTTGGCACACAGGGACGCCAGGTAAATCAACCCCGTGACAGCACCCAACCAGCAGGGCGCAATGTCCCCGTTATACAGCGCTTTGGGCTCCATGGCCGCAAAGGCCAGCAGCGTGCAGGTGATATAGTTGACAAAATAGACGCCGTACGGACTGCCGGTGTTCAGGTATTTCAGCACCAGGGCCAGCACCGCGCTGAACAGTAAAGCCAGTACAAGAAAAACCACCTGGGACCTCCTCTCTTTCACAAACGCATCCATTATAGTACACCTTACCGGCAAAGGAAAGCCCCGGCCGTTTCCGGCCGGGGCTTGGTTATCCGTGTTTTTCAGCAATCGGGCGGTTTCAGGCCAGGTCCAGGTAGAGGGCTGCCAGTGCCATCGTGGCGTGCAGGCCGTCCAGATGGGTGCGCTCCATGCCGTGGGAGGCGTGTACCCCCGGGCCGATGAGGGCAGCCCGGCAATCCATACCGGCGCGCCAGGCGGCGCCCACGTCGGAGCCGTAGTGGGGGTAGATGTCCACCGCGCAGGCCACGCCGTGGTCTTTGGCCAGCTGCTCCAGGCGGCAGACCATACCGTAGTCGTAGGGGCCACCGCCATCCTTGGCGCAGATGGAAACCTGGTATTCGGTGCAGCTCAGGTCCTCCCCGATGCAGCCCATATCCACCGCCAGCAGTTCGTCCACCGCGGGCAGGGTGGCACCGCCGTGGCCCACCTCCTCGTGGACGGTGAGGGTGAAGTAGGTTTCATACCGGGGCTTGGTGCCGGTTTCGTGCATCTGCCACAGCAGCGTCAGCAGGCAGGCGGCACTGGCCTTGTCGTCCAGGAAGCGGGACTTGACAAACCCGCTCTGTGTAACGATGGTCTTGGGGTCATAGCAGACGTAGTCGCCGGCGGCGATGCCCAGCGCCTCCACGTCCGCCTTGCTGTGCACCTTCTCGTCGATGCGCACGGCCATATTCTTCTCGTCCCGGGGGCGGGTGGCGGCATCATCCTGCACGTGCACCGACGGCGACAGGCTGAGCACCGTGCCGGTGTAGACCTGACCCGCCCGGGTGTAGATGCGGCAATACTCGCCGTCCAGGGTGGGCAGCAGCGGGCCGCCCACCTTGGTAACCATCAGCATGCCGTCGGCGGTGATGGAGCGCACCATCAGGCCCAGGGTGTCCACATGGGCGCAGAGCCCCACCTTGCGGCCTGTCTCCCGGCCGGGCACTGTGATGATCAGGTTGCCCTTGTTGGTGCGCCGGGTGGCAAAGCCCAGCTGCCGGGCAATGCCCTCGGCCACCGTCACCACCTTGTCGGTGAAACCGGTGGGGCTGTCCTGCCCCAGCAATTTTTGCAGTGTATCCACCAGGAAGGCCCGCCGGGCCTCCTGCATCTTTTCCTCTGTCATCTTGGGTTCCTCCCTTGGTTTTTTCCGGTTCCATCTTACAAAAAAAGCAAACCGTTTGCAAGGGGGTGTTTCCGGCCGGACGGTACAGACTCAGCCCCAGACTTCCCCGGCGATTTCCCGGACCAGCGCCAGCTTGGCCCACTGCTCTTCCTCGGTGAGTTTGTTGCCGATCTCGCAGGAGGCAAAGCCGCACTGGGGGCTCAGGCAGAGACGGTCCAGCGGAACATATTGGGCCGCCTCGTGGATGCGAGCGATGACGGCGGCCTTATCCTCCAGGCGGGGGCTCTTGGTGGTGACAAGGCCCAGCACCACCTTTTTGTCCGGCGAGACCTTGCGCAGGCATGCAAAGCCGCCCGAGCGTGCATCGTCAAATTCCAGGTAGAGGGCGTTCACCTTTTCCCGGCCGAAGACCTGATCGGCGATGCGGTCATACCCACCGCTGCAGGCCCAGGTGGAGTGGAAGTTGCCCCGGCAGATGTGGGTGTTGATGACGAGGTCCTCCGGCTTGTCTTCGACGGCCAGGTTGTTGACCAGCAGGAACTCCTCCTGCAGTTTTTGCAGACCGGCCTCGTCGGTGCCGAAGAAAAGCGTCGCCTTGGGATCCACAAAGCAGCCCCAGGTGCAGTCGTCCAGCTGCAGGTTCCGGCAGCCGGCAGCGTAAAGGTCGGCAATCACCTTTTTGTAGCCCGCCACCAGGTCGGCGATGAGCTCCTCGTCGGTGGGATAGAACTTGCGGGTGTCGGGCAGGTTCATCGGCATGATGAGCTGTTCCAGGAACTGGGCCGGGGCCGGGATGGTCTGCTTGGCCACGGTGTTCTCGTCCTCCAGCGCCTTCACGAACTTAAAGTGCTCCACAAAGGGATGCACCCCCACCGACAGTTTGCCGGTCAGGTAGGTATCGTCGATTTTGGCGGCCTCCCCGTGGAAGGGCAGGCCTTCCTGGGTAGCGCTGTGGCCGATGCCGCCAAACCCCCACATGAAATCCAGGTGCCAGGTGGACCGGCGGAACTCGCCGTCGGTGATGACGTGGTAGCCCGCCGCTTTCTGTTTGGCCACCAGCTCGGTGATGCACCGGTCCTCCCCCTCTTTCAGCTGCCAGGTGGTGATGGCGCCCGCCTCGTAGTCGGCGCGGGCTTTTTTCAAAACTTCGGGGCGCAGAAAGCTGCCCACATAGTCATACCGGAAAGGGGTATTTGCCTTTTTCATCTTCACAATCTCCTTTATAATATACCGCGAAAATCGCCGCGCCGTGGCAGCGGCGGGGATTTGTCTGTTTCTGCAAGAACTGTTTTTCAGTATATTCAGGGAAAGACGATCTGTAAAATACGAAAAAGCATCGGTTTGCTATAGATTCAGCCTATAGCAAACCGATGCTTTCGTTTTATTCTTCCCGCCCGACGGTATAGCGCTTCAGCGCTTCGATATAGCGGATTCCGAAGGGGCCCGGCCCCACCTTGCTGTGGGTGATGTAGCCGATTTCCATGCAGTCGTCCACCGCCAGCGGGACGGCCACAATGTTTTTGCCGTTCAGCTCCTCGTTGATGACGCCGCTGCAGATGGTGTAGCCGTTCAGCCCGATGAGCAGATTGAAAAGGGTCGCCCGGTCGGAAACCAGAATATCCTTTTTGCTCTCCCGGGTGCTGAGAATTTCCTCCGAAAAGTAGAAGGAATTGTGCTCCCCCTGCTCGTAGGAAAGCCGCGGGTAGGGTTCCAGGTCCTCCAGCGTCACCACGTCCTTTTGGGCCAGCGGGCTGAAGGCGCTGACAAACACATGGGGCCTGGCGAGGAACAACCGGTGGAATTTCAGATGGTTTTCCCGCAGGGTCTTGCGCAGCACCGTCTCATTGAAAGGGTTGAGATAGAGCACCCCCACCTCGCTGCGCAGCCTGGCCACATCCTCGATGAGCTCGTAGGTCTGGGTTTCCCGGATGCGAAAGTCGTATTCCTCCCCGCCGTACTGTTTCAGAAGGTCCACAAAGGCTTCCACCGCAAAGGAATAATGCTGGGTGGACACGCAGAACTGGTGCTTGACCTGGGCGGCACCCAGATACCGTTCCTCGATGAGGCGGGTCTGTTCCATCACCTGGCGGGCATAGCCCAGGAACTCCTCCCCGTCCGCCGAGAGCAAAATCCCCTTGTTGGTGCGCTGGAAGATGGTGATACCCAGTTCGCTTTCCAGCTCCTTGATGGCAGCGGTCAGGCTGGGCTGGGCCATATACAGCCGCTTGGCCGCCTCGCTGATGGTACCGGCTTCGGCCACCGTCACCACGTATTTTAATTGTAAAAGGGTCATGGGCAGTTCCTCCGGGTTGGCAAGAATACCGCTATCCTACCACGTTGCGGCGGGGATTGCAATCGGGCCGGGGGCGGGGATCAGCTTCCGGTCAGCCCGAACCGCGCCTCGAACCGGTCGATGGCGTCGGCGCAGCGCAACATCCGGCGCATTGACCACAAAGTCAGCGCCAGCCCCGCCACAACCATTCCCATGCTGAGGCCCCGGGTGTAGCCACCCGGAAAATGCTGGAGCGCCACCGGCAGCACAAAGGCGCTGCTATTGATGAACAGATGCACCACCATGCCGTAAACCATCGAACCGGTGTACCAGCACAGATACCCCAGCACCAGCCCCACAAAAATGGTCTGGGGTGCCTGGAACCAGCTGTGACCCACGGCAAATATGAGCGCCGAGATCACCACCGCCGCCTGCCAGGGCAGTCTGCGGCTTAGCCCGGTGACCAGGCCGCCCCGTATGACCGTTTCCTCGGTGATGGGCGCCAAGATGACCATATAGAGCAACTGGAATTTCAGCGGACCTGTCAGAAAAGAGAGGTCCCGGGTTGTTTGAAAGAGCCAGGACAGCACTACCGAAATCTCCGATACCATCCGCAGCCCCAGGGCCAGTACCAGCGACCATCCCAGCAGGGGCTGGCGCACCCGCAGCAGCGCCCACCGGGCGGGAACATTGCCGGCCAGAAACATCGCTGCCAGCAGCAGGGTAGCCAGACAGACCGCCACCGCGCTCACGGCGCCTCCCGGCAGATGCAGCAGCGGCGTCAGAACGACTCCGCTGAACATAAAGAAAAGATACAGCGCCATGCCCTGCCAGAATTTCATCCCGCACCGCCCCCTCGACAAAATTGTTTCGATACTTTTTAGTCTATTCCCTTTTATCCCGGGGAACAAGCATCCCCCTGACCATCGTCTGCGGTCTGTTCTATAAGTTCGGTTCCGGACTGACCCTGGGCGCCACCACCGTCATGCTGGCCGACGTCATCGACTACGGCGAGGTGACGCTGGGCACCCGCAACGAGAGCATCGTGGCCTCCTTCCAGACCCTGCTGGTCAAGACCGCTTCCGCCGTGGCCGGCTGGCTCATCGGCGTGGGCCTGACCATCTTCGGCTATGTGGAGAATGTGCCCCAGACCGCCGAGACCATCATGGGCATGCGCATCCTGATGGGTGTGGTGCCTTCGGTCATCACCGTGCTGGCCTTCGTGATCTATGTGGGCGGCTACAAGCTGGACGGCGCCACGCTGGAAAAGGTGGCCAGCCAGCTGCAGGCGAAACGGGCTGCCGAGGCTGCCGCAGTCGAATAAGGCGCACCATCACCGAAAAGTTTCCAAAGTCCCCGGAAAGCTTCGGCTTTCCGGGGGCTTTTGCGTTGCCGGGCTGCCCCCCTGCCGAATCTTCTTTTGAGGACGCGCTATGCCTTTTTCCCCCTTTGTGGTATACTTCTATCCATAACACAAACACTATTTCTCCTGTAGACAGGACGGTAAACACAACGGAAACGAGGAGCCATTTCGTGAAGAGAGATACACCCTTTTTGCCCCGGCAAACGCTGTACGGAGCCATCATCGTGACGGCGGCATTGATTGCGCTGGGGTCTTTTGTGGATTACCCCCTTTCCAGCGCGCTGTACGATGCCTCCAATCCCTTTGCGCTGTTCTTCGCCGCCTACGGCGCCATTCCCGCCCCGCTGGGCTGTGTGGCGGCGGGCACGCTGTTTGTCTGCGGGCGCAGCCGGGACAGGAAGATGGCAGGCATGCTGCAAAGCATCGGCGGTATGCTGCTGCTCCTGGTGGGCGCTTTGCTGGTTTGCTTTCTGCCCGCCGTATATCTGCCGGTATCGCCGGTGGCCTTAGCCGTAGTGGGGCTGGTCCTGTCTGTCGGCACGATTTTGATCGTCCGCCGGCTGGCCCGGGGGGCCGACCGCGCCGTCATCACCCGGGTGGCGCTGGCCATCCTGCTGGTTATCCTCTGCGAACTGGCGGTGGTCAACCTCATCAAAATCTTCTGGGGGCGCCCCCGCATGCGGCTGGTGGCCAGTCATCCCGAAGCCTACTTTTT
>OGYQ01001027.1_pt1 | contig 18315 bp, 17 predicted proteins | sample 1576641 | NCBI WGS metagenome assembly OGYQ01 (sample SAMEA3541476, study PRJEB24748) | human gut metagenome | biome: human gut; feature: human-associated habitat; material: faeces | place: China | collected 2012
CCCCCATATACTCAAATCATGTTTCCCTTTTGAATGCTTTACATATATTTGTTTTTTAGCATTTATATTATCAGAACCTAAAATATTCAAAGCTTCATTTACTGGTATAAACGCTACTTCTGTTTGAGTTAAATTTTTATCGGTACATATCAATGCTATGTATAATTTGTTTTTCTCAGATTTATACCTTTTAATCTTCGCTAATTCATCATCTGTAAACTGAAAAGTACATTTCCTGTCATTTTTCTTGTTTCTATTAAATTTTCTTGAATATTTAATATATAAATTGTATTCTCCATTATCTGTAATAAAAAATAATGACTTACTATTTTCACTTTCGTCACAAAGAACAGGTGCAGATTTAACAATTTTGTTGTTCAATAAATAACTAATAATAACACCTCCAAAATAATCTGATAGTTTGATACTCAAAAATCTTCCCTCCCCAAAATTTCTTTTAATTCACTGTATAATTCTCTCAATCTTATATCTATTTCCTGATTAGAAATGACCTCTCTTTTTCTTTTTACCTTTACATATTTGGCCAATGTTAAAAGGAAATTATTTTCTTTTATGGTTTCAGTCGTTGCTACATAAGAAATTCCTTCTTCTGATTTTTTTGTTTGATAAAGTTCTTTAATTTTAACTATTCCCTCTCTTGTCAAATTTGCAACTGGTCCATAAGACTTGCCAAAAAAATCAAAAAATTCGTTCGTTTCCGCATTTATAAATAAAACATCATTTGTTTGCCTTGATTTTTCTATAACTAGCAAAATGGGCAACACTCCAGTTCCATAATATAAATTGGGGAGCTGTATCACTGCCTTCAAGTATTTTTCTACAATCAATTTTCTGACTGCTTTATCCATTACTGCAATAGAAGACAAGAAATTCGGTGTAACTGATATAATCGCTGTTCCTCTTTCTTTCAATGCTGTTATAGCTTTTAATAATATAAGCGAATCCATTTTTAACGGTTTTTTAGGTAAACAAAACTTGTCCAATAGCTTAATACTTGCCGGGCTAAATTCTTTAACTCTTACACCAAGCGGAGGCATCGTTACGATTTTATCAAAACTATTTTCTGGTATTTTAATATCTAAAACATCACCCAAAATTAGTTCGACATCTCTTCTTTCAGAAATAATCAAAAGCATTTTCGCTGCGGCTATGGACGAACGCTCTCTTTCATACCCTGTAATACAACATTTTTCATCACCTACTATCTCCAGAGTAGAAATGCCCATACCATACATAAAATCTGCATAATGATCTTTATACCCAATATCAATCAGCTCTTTTATTAAATTTGATAACGGCTTACTCGTCATTTTATCACTCATGATTCTTCCAAAATGCTTTGCCGATAAATACAGCATCTCTTTTAATGCTTTAACAATCTCTTTTCCTTGTTTTTTGAAGTTGATTTCACTTAAATTATTAAGAACTTTTGTTTTATTAAATCTAATATACATTTGAGCCAAATCTACAAGGGAATTTTGAGGAAACTCATACTGTTTCTCTAGCGATATACTTGCATTAATCAATGCTTCCTCATTCAGTTCTGCCCGATCAAACATCCTTTGTAATTCAAATGAAGTTTTATCATATGGCATTTTCTCATTATCCAAAATATATTTTAAAAATATGAGATAGATACAAATATCACTATACACTTCATAAGGAAATGATCCTTTAATAAGATCAGCTGCACTATAAATAATTTCTTTAATTGTATTTTTCATTGTTTTCACCTCTTAAAATATTTTCAAGCTTTAATTTTTCTAACTTGATAATTTCATTAAAGATTCGTTCCTTTTTATTGATTTTATCACTCATTTTTACAATTTCATCTTGAAATTTTAAATCTAATTTCAAATCAATATTTTGGATTTTACTTTTAGTAAGCATTGGTATTCTTACGCCCGATGCTTCTGACATCGCCTGTTCTTTATAAATTTCTGAATTAATCATCAAAACCAAATATCTTGGATTTATCTTTAAATCTATGTTTCTTAATAATAAATAGAATGATGATACAAGAATGCCCTCATCTTCCTTGGTAATATATGCCGCATCATAAGGCTGACTCAACTTTATGACAATATCTCCTTCTTTAGTAAGTTTATTTTCATCTAATTCTGTTTTTATATTAATCTCCGATAGGTCAGCATGATTAATTTCTCCATTTTTTATGGCCTTTGGAACTAATACTCTTGTTTTGCCAATTATATCTTCTTCCATTTTGGCTTCCACTCTGGCCATAACCTGTCCAACCATTAGTTCTCCCATTTCTTTTATTTTCATATCTTTATATTTCCCTTTCTAATTTGTCATATATTATTACGTTCATTTGTTCATATGTTATCACTCAGATAGTATTGTGTCAATACGTTCTTTATGTTTCTTGTCATATATTTAAACGAACATATTTTTGATTTATAATTATACACAAAAAAATAAGAAGTCGAACACAATAAATTCGACCTCTTATTGGGACTTTTCCATAGCAAAATTAGAATGCTATCCGTTATATCATCGTCCGTTTATAAATTTCGAAATAAATAATAAATCGGATATTCTGAAATAACTTCTTGATCCTCCTCTTCCATTTGATTATACAGCTGTATGGCCTTTTCTTTTTCTGCAAGCAGTACACTTATTGCAAATATTTCATATGGGTTTTCCGTATTCAGTCCTTTTAACAGTGTAATTTCTTTGTCACTAAACAGACCTCTGCGTTTTTCAATCTGTAGTTTATTAATTATATAGTCGATCTTGTCTTTTTCAAATTTTTCTATTTTCTGCAATTGGTAGTCTGCAATATCAAGCAGCTTTCCATCGCCATTTATATCATATGCTTTGATTAACTGTAGCGCATCGTAATTTAAAACATCAACTGTGAATATGTTAACATCCGAGTCATCAATTTGTTCATAAAAACGAACATAATTATAATAGTATAAATTCGCCAATATCTTGTAATTCGTATATCCAAATAATGGGACCTTATAATACTCCCCTTTATCATTTTTTACAGCCATCTCACGTTTAGAAAAAACGCCATTAATTACTTCACCACTTCCATCATCTCGTTTGATAATGATTACAGGCATATATTTATCTTCTATTTCCCAATTAAAAAAACTTACTTTTTCCTCTAATTCGCTGTTCTTTGCTTTATTTCTTATTGCTACAATTTGTATTAGCTGTCTTCTCACATTTATTGGCAATTCAAAAAACGGCTTATCGTAATCAACTTCTATTTCATTTAACGTAGTATGTAAATCGTCCATAAATTTCAATTCATTTTCACATCCGGCTGGTAAATTAAAATTGTTATATTTAATTATCGTATTTCCGATTACAAAATTCTTATTTTTAATAAGTTCTAAAACAAAATGCGCATCTTTCCCAAACTGTTTAATTCCTGTTTTACAAACAATATGAAACCTGCCTTTATCTAACTCTATATTTAGATTTTCACTCAGAACTAAAAACTTTTCCCCTGCAGAACTTAATATAATGCTATATCTATCATAATAAATAATACCATCGATAGAAACACTATTATCAACTTGATGCTGTAAATAATGCTTAGAATTCTCTTCCCAAGTTATGGGAACCTTAATCTGATTCTCTTTTGTTGTTCCATAAAAACAAATGTCCCCTGTGGAAAGTCTTTGCATAAATTCTAATTCATTACTAACTCCTATCGCTGTAGCTGTAATTGAAGTTACTTTATCTAAATCTTTTGCCATTATAGTGTTCTGGACAATTTCACCTAATCCAAATCCTTGTCTTTTGCTTTCCTGGCTAAACTGCTTTACAATAACATACAGTTTTTCTGGAGTTTTTTCCAATTTGTTAAAAGAAATATTGATGGTTGCCTTATTTCCCTTCTGTGCTACTTTATTTAAATATCCTTTTATTTTAGATGGAAATAATAATGAGTAATATATTTCTATTCTTTCTGCTTTTTTCGTCATAAAAATTTCAAAATACACTACACCTCTATCATTATGATAAATTTCTAGATCTATCAAATCAACAGCAAAAGAAATTCTCTCTTTATCCAAGTATTTTTCATCTTTATCAATATGCCCTTTTATCTGTACGGGAACTTTGTCATCTAAATTTCTTTTACTCTGATCACCATTATTTTTTTTAAAAATATAAATAGATCCATCCCATGCCATTTCTTTATCCATACTATTAAATTGATAGTCCATTGTTAAATCTTCGTTTATTATATTCTGTAATGCCCCAATAGCACGCTTTTCAATTTTATTATTAGACGGATCATACATATTACCACCTCTGATTATATTGTAAAATATATTTCTAATGATACCATACTTTTGCTCCATATCTTACATCTGGATACCCCGAGAACAAATAAATACAGTACCATAAAGTTATCCTCATTTCCTGATTCCTCCACATTAATCGTACAACGGTTTGGAATGTGGCTTGTAAAAATATCATAAAATTTTGTATGTTCAATGAAATATGCGTATTTAGAATAAAATGATTCTGTAATGTCTGCATATTTTTCTTTTGGTATCTTTCCATCTAGATACTGCTTTATCTAACAAGCAATTTATCTTTCACGATCGTTGTATTATCTGTTCTCACGATTCTAATAGATACAAAACAAGAAGACTTATTGTGGATTCTCCTGAACTTCTCTGGCATCCGCTCTTCTCTGTTTACAGTCTGAATTTAAAAATCAATTTCATACTCAAAATATCTTCGGGATTCGTTCTTTGCTTCACTCACAACAGTCGCATTGCCAGATACTTTCATCCCTTTCAGAAAAGCATCAATCTTTACAGCATCGCTTTCTTTTAGTCCTGAAGAATTGCTCAGCTTAATGGAAATCTTATGATGATGGAAACCGTCTCCGCCTTTCATCCTCAAATGAATCAGATTTTGAACATTGTCATCTTTCAAAAGATATACAAGTTCTGGTTCTTGAGGAGCATGTCCTTCCATAAATATCTCTGCCGCAACATCATTGACGGAACACTTCTCCTCTGACAAATCATGCTCGCCTTCAGCATTTCCAACGCCTGCTGCCTTTGCCTGTGCTTTTGCCTTAGTTTCAGAAAAAGATATCCTTTCCTCCTTATAAATCACTCTGAAATGTTTTGCTCCAAGATCCTGTGCCACTCGCTGAAGTTCATTCACACGCACCGTTTTAAGATAACTGAAGTACTCATCCAAAGCAATGTAAGTATTTTTATCTGTAGGATTCACATAATAAAATTCGCACTCAGCATCTGGATAAAACTGCAATCCAAATACATTTAACGAATCCTTAAAAATATTTACAACACGGATTCCGCCCTTATTTGACAAGAATCCAATGGATCCCTGACAAACATCACTTTCCGCATATTTCTTATCTCTTTCCGTGACACGAATGAACTTAGACAGCAAAAATTCCGTTTGTTCCAAGGTATCTAAAAAAATAGGCTGTAATGACCTTAATTCCATACGCCTATGGCTGTCCTCAACTTCTTCTTTTACCGCAGCAGCTCTTTTCTTCACTGTATCACCGACCGCACCTGCAATGATTGAAACATCCGAAATATCAAATTTTCCGTCATTATTCTGATCCATGGCCTGAACTGCATGCGTCTTGGTTTTATCAATCAAGCCTTTTGCTGCGCTCCCTACATCGCCTAAAACTGAACCCAATTTCTTTTTTTCATCGTTTTCTCACCCTCTGTTTATGATTTCTGTATTTCTGAGTAATCAGATACTCGGTTGCAACTTTATATATATTTTATCTTACATGTTTATTAAATTGATTACAATACCATCTGCGTTTTCAAAATTTTTTTCTATTTCATTGCTCCATTTTCACAGAAAATGGCATTTTTCAATTTCCAATCAAAGAATCATAAACCGGTTTATCAAATCCATCCCAATAAAAAAACACCGCATCGCTGCGATGTTTTTCTATTACTCATATATACTCTATACCATTTTCAAACACATATCTCCATTTATGACTCATAATTATTTTCTAAATATGTAAGTCCTTTTTGCAAAATACAGTAATTCCCCCTGCATAAAGAACAGCGGCTCCAATTCCAAGCACAACGGCACCGATAATCGCATTGCTCTCGCCAGCGACAACGCCATCTGCATTAAAAAGGGTAAAGAAAGTAAAGTATTTTGCTGCTTCTGCCTTTTCACCGGCATTGGCTAGCATTTGAAGAACATACATCAGCACTGGGATGCCTGCTCCGAAGGCAATGCTGTATTTGGTATCCGAAAAGACACAGGACGCAAGGAAACAGACGCTGCCGATAAATAAATGCAGGCATGTCAGGGCAGCATTTAATTTTAACAGCTCCGAAATTACAAGTTCTCCCGGAAAGCTGGTTTCTGCGATAATTATCTCCAGTCCCGTGGCATATATCATCAGAATTAAAATACCACTTATAAGAACTGACATTTGGGTCAATGCTACTGTTTTTCGTTTTACAGGAGCTGCAAGGAGCGTTGCCATTGAGCCCTTATCTGTGTATTTGGCAACCAAACCATTGCCGCGCAGAATGCAGAAAAGCATTGGAAATAGGAGTAAAATAAAACCATAGAGATATGAAATCATAAATCCGATCAGGGTTGTCGCACCGGCACTCATACCGACAGAAGCCATAAGTTCCGGCATCAGTTCATAAAATTGATCCAGAGAAGCCATCATTTCCGGGTCATACATACTGATAATAATAGCAACATACATTGTGATGACAGCCCCAAATATAACAAGCATTTTTACACTGTTTTTTACTTCTCTTTTATACAAAGTCCAATTAAGCATTATCATCACCTCCGTAGTAATCCATGAAGATTACTTCCAGTCCCCGCTTTGCTGTGACTGTAACGCTGTTATCGGTACAGATACCGTCGAAATCTTTTGCAAACGCTTCCGCCTCTTCCGGAGTATCCAGGTGAACGGTATATGAACGCATATGACGTTTTCTCAGAGTTTCAACTGAGTCAACAGTTACAAGTTTTCCGTTGCGGATGATTCCGATACGGTCGCAGGTGCGCTCTACTTCTTCAAACATATGGCTCGATAAAAAAATGGTTTTGCCCTTTTCCTTTTCTTCGGCCATCAATTCGATAAAGCGGTTCTGCATTAAAGGATCAAGTCCGCTTGTTGGCTCGTCCAGAATCAGTATATCCGGGTCGTGCATAAAGGCGGAAACAATACCAAGTTTTTGTTTCATTCCTTTGCTCATTTTTTTGATTTTATCTTTGGGGTCTAACTCAAACCGCTCAATCATTTCCGACATTCGATTATCCCTTTTTAGACTGCGGTATTCAGAGATAAATTTTAAAAACTCCTTTCCGGTCATATCATCAAAGAAACTGATTTCGCCGGGTATATATCCAAGGCTTTTCTGAATTTCATCACGGTTTTTCCAGCAATCCATTCGGTTAATCTGACAGCTGCCGACTTTGGGCTTGATAAAGCCCATCAAGTGACGAATTGTCGTAGTTTTTCCTGAACCGTTCGGTCCTAAAAAGCCAAACACCTCGCCTTTATCAACACTGATTGACACATCGAAAATCCCTTTCCCGCCGCCATAATCTCGTGAAAGATTCTGAATATCTATAGCGCTCATAAATGCTCCTCCCTATATAAGATTTTTAACTGTAATCATGCTTTCAGCATTTTTCACTCTTATCATCCCTAAGTTTTTTGTTGATTTTTTCCCTTTTCATTTAATGCACAAACAAGATATTCCTGTACAATGGATAAATCTTTCATAAGACCCTCCCTTCCGCTGCATATTACTTACTACTTATCACTTACTACTTACGATTTAATGATACTGTGTATGTTTTGAAATGTCAACAAAAATTTTTCACTTAAAAAGAGAGCCGTTCTCCGGCTCTCCCGCTTCTATCTATATTTCCACCTTATTCAGCTGTTTGCCTTCCAGCCATGCATACAGATTTTCAAATACAATATCTGCTCTCTGTTCCATAGACTCTTCGGATGCAAAGGCAATGTGCGGTGTTACAATCGTATTTGGCGTATGAAGCAGCGGATGTTCTGCATCCAGCGGAGGCTCCATCTCAAACACATCACAGGCAGCTCCCGCAATCCTTCCTTCTGTCAATGCCTTTGCAAGAGCCTCTGAATCTGCCACCGGACCTCTCGCCGTATTAATCAGCACCGCTGTTTTCTTCATCATCCGAAGCTGTTCTTCTCCGATCATTCCTCTGGTCTCTTCTGTTAAAGGACAATGCAGAGATACGATATCTGCCTCTTTTAACAGTTCCTCCAGCGTTACCTGACGGTCAATGGCCGGATGTTCCACTCTGCTTCTGCTGTATGCGATCACTTTACAGCCAAACGCTTTACAAAGTTCCGCTGTTCGCTTTCCAATCGCTCCGGCTCCTATGATACCAACGGTTTTGCCGCACAGCAGATTCCCGATCAATCCGTCTTTTGTTCCGCCTTCCCTGCATCTTTGCTCTGTCTGTTTTACATTGCGAAGCAGCTGGATCATGAAACTGATGCAAAGTTCTGCCACAGCCTGCGTTGCATACCCGGAAGCATTGCTGACGGCAATTCCCCTTTTTCCCGCTTCATCCATCGGAATATGATCCACACCGGTAAATGCCACATCGATATATTGAAGGTGAGAGGCTCTCTCAATAGCTTCCCTGCTCAATGGCATATTGGCAAGCATGATAATATCTGCATCTTCACACCGTTCTGCCTGCACCCTGGGATCTGTATTTTTTTCATAAATGACAAATTCATGCCCCATTTCATTTAACTTTTTCGTTTGTTTCCGGATGATTTCTTCCGAAACTCCCAAACCCTCCAGCAATACAATTTTCATTTTACGATATCCTCCTGTTCCCTTTTTTCTTTTAAGTATAGCATGAATCCAGATGGAATCTATTCTTTTTCATAAAAACCCTTCTGTTATAACATCTGCCTATAACCAGTCCTTATTATTAAATATTATACAGAACTTCTATCGTCTGATATGATACTAACCAGACAAAACAAACAACGAATTCAGGAGGCAAGATTTATGACAAAAATACACACACCTTTTCGATATGACTATGTAGGAAGTTTTTTAAGACCAGAAGCTTTGAAAGCTGCAAGAGCTGATTTTGAAGCGGGAAAAATTTCAGAAGAAGAACTTCACAAAACAGAAGATCAGTGCATTACAGACCTGGTAAACAAACAGAAAAAAGCCGGATATCATGTGATCACAGACGGAGAATTCCGCAGATCCACATGGCATCTTGATTTTATGTGGGGATTCAATGGTGTGGAACATCATAAGACAGAAAAGGGAATCGCGTTCCACGGGGAACCTGCCCTGATTGACGATACTTACCTGGTTGGAAAAATCTCCGCCGGACACCACCCATTTGTAGATCATTTTAAATTTGTAAAAGCTTTGGAAGATGAAAATACTGTGGCAAAGCAGACCATTCCGGCTCCTGCTCAGTTCCTCCTTCAGATGATCGTACCTGAAAATCTGGAATCTACCAGAAAATTTTATCCAACAGATGAAGAACTGATTGCCGATATTGCCAAAGCTTATCAGAAAGTCATCCGCGATTTCTATGACGCCGGATGCCGCAATCTCCAGTTTGACGACTGCTCCTGGGGACTGTGCATGTCAGATGAAGAAAACGGAAACAAAGAAGTGAACGATTATATCAAAGGCACCATGGAACAGCTTTTAACCGTCAATAACCTGGCGCTGGAAAATAAGCCGGAAGATCTGGTTGTGACAACCCATGTCTGCAGAGGAAATTATCACTCTACTTTCTTTAGCAGCGGCGCCTATGATCCTGTGGCGGAAACATTATTTGTCCGTGAAAATGTCGATGCCTACTATCTGGAATATGACGATGAACGTTCCGGTGGATTTGAACCATTAAAATATGTGCCTGAAAATAAAAAGGTTGTTCTTGGTCTGATCACAACCAAGTCTCCGGTTCTGGAAGATAAAAACGAAGTGATCGCAAGGATTCATGAGGCAGCAAAATACGTCCCTCTGGATCGTCTTTATTTAAGCCCTCAGTGTGGATTTGCTTCCTGTGAGATTGGAAACAAGCTGACAGAAGAAGAACAGTGGGCAAAATTAAAACTCGTAAAAGAAATCGCAGAAGAAGTCTGGGGCGCATAAATGTCCTCACATCAAACAATCCGGGAACCCGGGGAGTTATCCCTGAATTCCCGGATCTTCTTTACTAAAATAGAATCCCGGCTCGTCTCAGCCGTTGTAACTGAACGATCTGCTGTACTCTGACAGGCACTTAAAACAAAAATGATTCCTGTCAGAAGCGCTGCTGCTATTTTCTATTTGATTTTCTGATCTCCCGTTGACCATACATGATCTTCTTTTGCCGCTGCCTTTGTATTCTGTGCCATAACACCTACCAGGCGGTGCGGTACATACGGCTCTTCCAGATATGCTGTTTCTTCCGGACTCAAAACCAGGTCAACTGCCTTGGCTGCACCTTCAATATGATGCAGTTTCGTGGCTCCTACAACCGGTGATGTAACCTTTGAGATCAGCCATGCAAGAGCAACTTCCGTCATGGAAACTTCATGCCGGTCCGCAATCTCCATCACCCTGCGGATAACCGCGTCATCCTGCTGTGCCGTTACATCATATTTAAAATGCGCATATTCATCTTCCTGCTGCCGTTTGGATGTTTCTCCCGGGCGCTTGGACAGCTTGCCCCCTGCCAGTGAACTATATGGCGTCAGCGCAATATTTTCCTCTCTGCAGTAAGGCACCATTTCTCTTTCTTCTTCCCTGAAAATCAGATTATAATGTCCCTGAATGGAAACGAACTTAGCGAATCCTTCTTTTTCTGCCAGCGCATTTGCCTTTGCCAGCTGCCATGCAAAACAATTGGAAATTCCAATGTATCTGGTTTTTCCTGCTTCTACCATTCGGTTCAATCCATCCATAATCTCATAAAGCGGCGTTTCATAATCCCACATATGGTAAATATACAGATCCACATGATCCATACCAAGATTGCTGAGGCTCTGATTCAGCATCCGCTCAATATGCTGCTGTCCGCTGATTCCTTCTTCTATTTCCTCCGGTGTTCTCGGCAGAAATTTAGTTGCTACGACTACATCATCCCGTTTGGCAAAATCTTTCAGTGCTCTGCCTAAATACTGCTCGCTGGTACCGCTCTGGTACGCAATTGCCGTATCAAAGAAATTAACGCCTAATTCCAGTCCTCTCTTAATGATCTCTCTGGAATGTTCCTCATCGATTGTCCATGTGTGCTGTCCATGCTGGGCATCTCCGAATCCCATACATCCCATGCAGATTCTGGATACATTCAAATCTGAATTCCCAAGTTTTGTATACTTCATATCTGATTCTCCCTTCTAATTATCCTGATTTTCACTGCTCATTTCTTTTCGGATTTCATGACGAAGATAATCCAGCCGTTCCAGCTGTTTTTCCTTAAAATGGATCTCATCCAGCACGGCATTTCTCTGTCTGCACAGCATCTGCATCCGCTGACCCTTTGTCTCCTGTTCATCCAGGAGCAGCCTCATATATGCTTCTACCTCCTGACTGGTAAATCCCACATCATGGAGTGTCATAATCAGGCTCAGCCTTTCCAGATCTGAATCATCATACTGCCAGGCTCCCATTACTTTTTTCACCGCTTTGCACAGTCCCCATGTTTCATACTCTTTTAAAATCTTCATGGGAATCTGATACCGCTCACTGGCTTCATGGATTGTCATTGCTCCGTCCTTTCCTTATCTTTGTCCTTATGTTCTTTCTGTGATTATTGTACCCCCTCAGGCCGGATCATGTCTAATACCCTGTCAGAATCTTTGAAAATGCCTAAAAAGAATGTTTAATAAAATCAATAAATCTGGATGATGTCTCGGAGAATGTCTGGTTTTTCTTCCATGCAAGAACTGCTCCTGTCTCAAGTTTCGGTTCCAGCGGTACAAACCGAAGTCCGTCATACTGATTGTCCAGCCGGAAACAAAGTGCCGCTCCGACGCCATTTCGAACCATGTTGGAAGCATTGAGAATCAGATTATAGGTAGCGGCAATCTCAATTTTATCATAAGCATCCCCAAACCAGTTGGCCAGTTCATTCTGTACGATTTCCCGTTTGGCATTTAAGATCGGCTGTCCGATCAGATCTTCCGGAGATACTGCTTCCAGAGATGCCAGCGGCGAATCTTCCCGGACGAGAACTCCCCACTGCTCTTTCTCCGGCATACGCACGAATTCGTATTTCGCAATATCCACTGGTTCCATCAAAAGTGCCAGATCCAAAATTCCTTTTTCCATCCGTTCTTTGATATCATCTGCAATCGCACTGTACACATCATAACGGATCAGTGGATGTTCCTGCCGAAACTGTGCCATTTTTTGAGAAAGAAATGTCATATTCCTCGTCTCCCCGCATCCTATGGCAATCTCTCCGGCAAGTTCGGCTTCCTCTTTTGAAAATTCCCTTTTCGTTTTCTCCTCCAGTTCGATCATTTCCTGAGCGCGCCGCCGAAGCAGCATTCCTTCCTCCGTCAGGACAATGTGATATTTCCCCCGGTGAAACAGCTTCACGCCCAGTTCTTCCTCCAGCTGCATCAGCTGTCTGGAAAGAGTCGGCTGTGTAATGTGCAGAAGTTTTGCCGCTTTGGTAATATTTTCTTCTCTTGCTGCCATCAAAAAATATCTTAAAACTCTTAACTCCATAGATTCACTCCTTCTATTTGATGATACCATTTTCAAAGGATTTTGTATAATAAAAGAAAAAACAACGGTCCATCTGCCGGGTTTTGCCCTGCATCCTGACCGTTGTTTCCTGTCTTTCTATTATTTTTTCTACGCTGAGATTACCGCCTGCAAATGTTTTCTGTATGCCTTCCGGCATTTTGCATTGGTTTCCGCTTCAAGCCAGTTCAAAAGATTGATCTGTACCGCCTGAAAATAAATATTATAAACTTTCGCTGCCCATTGTTTCATAGTGAACATCCTTTCTGTCTGTTTCCTGTTACAATTTAAATGGTAACAGGCTGCCCTATGGTTTTCAGCGTCAAATCTTAAATATCAGTATGATAAATTCTCAGATATTCTCTATTCCAGCTCCATTAATGAATCTTCCGCCTGTATTTCCGTGTTCTCCGGAATGCGGTTTTTAATAGAATTTCCACTGGTTACGATTAAAATCGCTTCTGAAGGATATCCGCCTTCCTTTATCGCATCCAGATCCACGGTCACCAGCTTGTTCCCGACGGATACTTTCTGCCCCTGTTTTACATGAGGGCGGAATCCTTTTCCATTGAGTTCTACTGTATCAATGCCGATATGCAGCAGCACCTCTTTGCCGTCATCTGTCAGAAAACCATATGCATGACCTGTCGGAAATGCAGCTTTCACAGTTCCTGCTACAGGAGATTTAAAATTACCATCAGATGGAACTACAACAATCCCATCTCCCATTATTTTCTCAGAAAACATCCCATCTTCCAAAGATTCCAGGGATGCAGTCTTCCCATTGACCGGCGCATACACGCAGTTTTCATTAAAAACCTTTTTTTCTTTTTTCTTTCTTCCAAATAATCTCATGCTTTTCCTCCATTATTCCAAATTTTCTCCATTGGATGCAATTACCTTCTGATACCATGCAAAACTGTCTTTTTTGCTTCTTTTCAGAGAGCCGTTTCCTTCATCGTCTTTATCTACATACACAAATCCATATCGTTTCCGCATCTCTCCTGTGCCGGCTGATACAATATCAATCGGCGCCCATGTCGTGTATCCCATAACGTCGACTCCATCGATATCCACCGCGTCTTTCATTGCCTGAATATGGCTCCGGAAGAAATCCACTCTGTAAGGATCATGGATCTGTCCGTCTTCTGCCACTTCATCCGCCGCGCCAATTCCATTTTCCACGATCATCACCGGAAGCTGATAACGGTCATAAAGATTGTGCAGGGTAATGCGGAATCCCATAGGATCGATCGCAATTCCCCATTCGGTTGCTTCCAGATACGGATTGATCACTCCCAGAAGCAGCGGATCGCTTCCCTCCTGTTTCGGAGCTGCCGTAATCATAGACCGGTAGTAGCTGATTGCTATATAATCTACTGTTCCCTCTTTCAGGATTTCATCATCTCCGGACTCTTTCTGGATATGGATCCCATTTCTCTCGAAATATTTCAGCTGATAAGACGGATAGTATCCTCTGCACTGTACATCCGCAAAGAAGTACTGACGGCTTGCCTGTTCCCAGGCTTTCTGCACATCCGCCGGATTACAGGTCTCCGGATATACTGTGCAGCGAGAGGCTGCCAGCATACATCCGATCTTAAAATCCGGATTGATCTCATGCCCGATCTTCACTGCCATGGCGCTGGCTACAAACTGATGATGGGCTGCCTGCATTACCGTCTGAAGATCATCTCCCGGAACTCCGGATGATAAAAATCCAAAGTAAATGTTATTGATTTCATTAAATGTCATCCAGTATTTTACTTTGTTTTTATAACGTTCAAATACCGTCCTGCAAAATCTGATAAAACAGTCAATCGTACGCCGGTCTGCCCATGACCCCCACTGATTTGTTAATTCCAGCGGCACCTCAAAATGATGCAGCGTTACCATAGGCTCGATTCCATATTTCAGCAATTCATCGAACACATTGTCATAAAATTTCAGTCCTTCTTCATTAGGTTCTTTTTCCATTCCGGTCGGAAAAATCCTTGGCCAGGAAATGGACATCCGATATGTCTTGAATCCAAGTTCCGCAAACAGTGCGATATCCTCTTTATAGTGATGATAGAAATCCACGGCATCATGGCAGGGATATTCGTATCCGTCCAAAACCTCAAATCTGGCTCCTTCCGGGAGATCCTTTACTGCCACGCCTTTGGTCAGATGTCTGCTTCCATCCGGAAGCGTATAGGTTGCGCCTCTTGCCTGATCCTTAGAACCTTTCGTCATCACATCCGTGTTCGCCGGACCTCTTCCTCCTTCGTTCCATCCGCCTTCATACTGATTGGCTGCCGTTGCGCCGCCCCATAAAAAATCACTTCTAAAACCCATTTTAACCTCCTGTTATCCTTCCATCTTAATCTTCTTTGAATCCTAACAGCCACGTGAATACAAATCCAAGAACAAATGCCAGTGCCGCACATCCACATGCCATGTAAAAGTTTGTCATTGTATCTCCGCCAATGGTAAAGCTTAATGTAAATAAGTTAAAAGATCCCATAGAATATGCATGGATTCCAAGCAGTCCGATGACAGCTCCTGCTACTCCTGCCGCTCCGCATGCAGCGATCAACGGCCGTTTCAGCGGAAGCAGGACACCATACAGTGCCGGTTCTGTCGCTGCCAGCAGCGCTGTAACTCCGGCTGAAAATCCAACTGATTTTGTAGATACTTTTTTGGCTTTTACTCCAACCGCAACTGCTGCTCCGGCCATCGCAAAGTTAGCAGCCAGCGCACGGCATAATACATGGGTCATTCCACTGGTTGTCAGCTCGTTGACCAGGATTGGCGTAAACAGAGAATGCATTCCAAAAATAACAGTGATCGGATGCAGTGCTGCCAAAATTGCCATGGAAATCGGGCCAACCTTCATCAATGCGATACATGCGTCTACAAGCAGAGTTCCTACAAATGCTCCAATCGGACCAAAAACAAACAATACCAGCGGAAGCATAACAGCCGCGCAGATCAAAGGTTTAAACATATAAACCAGATTTTTATGCAGATGATTTGTCAGAAATTTATCCAAAACCGCAAGCACCGGAACCATCAGCAAAACAGGAACGATCGCTCCGGAATAATTTACTTCTGGGATTGAAATTCCAAAAACGGACATATTTTTCGCGCTGCTAAACAAGGTAATCGTTGCTGCCGTAATAAAAGCTGCCACATATCCATCCGTTTTCAAATATTTTGCAGCAGAAAATGCAAGCCATACCGGAAGATAACTAAATGCCAGCTGTGCGAAAGAATTCCAGACGGTATACGTGCTTCCCTGATTATCCAGTCCAAACTGGACTGCGATCGCAAGAACCGCATTGATCAGTCCTGCTGCCACGATGACGGTGATCGTTGGCGCAATGCTGGCAGAAACATAACTCATGACTGTCTGCAGCGGACTTTTCTTTTCCTCTGTACTTTCTTTGGCTTCCTCTTTTTCTCCTTCCGGATTATCCTGCTCTACATTCGGTAAAAACGGGGCAAGCTCATTAAAAACTCTCTCTACATCGCTTCCGATGACAATCTGATATTGTCCTCCACGGTCAACAATGCCCATAACTTCCTTTAATTCTCTCAGCCCGTCTTCGTCTACCTTGCTCTTATCTTTCAGGATAAAGCGAAGTCTGGTGATGCAGTGTGTATATAAGGTTACATTTTCACTGCCTCCTATTTTTTCTACAATGGTCTTTGCCAGTTCTTTGTGTGTCATAATACGTCTTATCCTCCTTTTTCTTTTTACATTGCCTGTATCTCTGGATTTATCCGCAAAACCGTACGCTTTCTGCCAAAATCCGAAAAAAAACGGACCTGACCACAAAATGACATTTCTGTCTTTCATAGTCAGATCCTGCCTCTTTCTAAAGAGTAACAATTCTGTTTATCTATGCTCCATATTTTATTTAAGGGTTTAGAATCAGCTGTATATGTACGATCAGATAGGTAATTTCCTCATCGTCAATCTTACAGTTGAGTTTCTTTTCCACAAATTTCTTCACTTTTTCCGCAATCTCATATGCCTGTGGATACTGTTTTACCACAATATCATACAGCGGATTTTTCGTTTTCTGCTTTTCCTTTTTATATAATCTCTGTACAAAAAATTTTACATGAGTGACAAGTCTTTGATAGTTCAGATTATCTTCATCCTGTTTCGAACCGGTCTGAAAACAAATGATCTGCAGAATATCGTCTACCAGATGGATCGATTCCATTCCCTGATGCACCGACTGTCCGCCAATCTCCGCATTTACAATATGGAGTGCGATCGACGCCGCCTCGTCATCATTTAGCTCGATCTCGAATTCGTCTTCCAGCAATTCCACCACTTTTTTACTCAGTCTGTATTCTTCCTGATAATAGCGGCTGATCTCCCATTTCATTGTGTTTTTCGGAAGCATTCCTTTTTCCGCTCTTTCCTTGATGAAAGAAATATGATCCATCAAAGTCAGATAAATGGAATTTCCAAGTTCTACTTTAAGATTTCCCTGTATATATTCTATGATCTCACAGGATATATCAAAATATCTCTGCGGGATATCTTCAATCAGCTGCCACAGCAATGTCTTTTCTTTTTGATAGAAGACTCTCTCGATCTTTTCTTCAGGAATGATTTCTTTTTCCTTTACCTGAAATGCAATTCCCTTTCCAAATACAACGCATTCTGCTCCGTTTTCATCTGCCGCAGTGACCGCGCTGTTATTTAACCGTTTTTTTACTACCAGGGTCAATGTTCTCCTCTCTCCTTTTCAAAAAAATTAAAAAAGACCAAAACTGAAAGTCATGCACTTCACCTGCACTCCTTCAACTTTGGTCTTGCCTTTCGTAACAGCCACAATTGAACTATGTTTTAATTTAGTTATGACTATAACGTACCAATATGCTTTTGTCAAGTATTTCTGGATTTTTTTATTGTATTCAATATTTCCTGTTTTTTAACAGTTTCAGATTTCTTATTCCATACAGGATAAAAGAAATCAGCATCATTGCCGTACAAAGCGCCGTCAGTGCGATGGACCATACATCCGGAATCTCATACCATGCCAGATGCAGAAAAATCGTTATGTACAACAGTACTGTCGTTACTTTTCCATGCCAGTCAGCGCCTTCTACGATTCCGGTTTTCCGAATGACCGCCATCTTCAAAATACCCGTAAGGATCTCTTTGACCAGGATCAGGCACATTGGTACCAGGATCCAGTGAAATCTCACTGCCAGACAGACCAGCATGGCAAACTGTGTCAGTTTGTCCGCCACCGGATCAAATGCCTTTCCAAAATTACTTACCATATTAAAACGCCGTGCAACAATCCCATCTGCAACGTCTGTTATTCCTGAAACCACAAGAGTAAAAGCCGCAAGACCGTACATTTCCTTTTTATGGTACAGCCACACGATCAGCGGAATCAGGCATAATCGAAACAATGACATCAGATTAGGAATCGTCAGGATTTGATGTTTCCTTTTCATACCTTTTCCCTTTCCATTTGATTATTTTTATCTGTTTTCTTATTCTAGCACAATGGATTTC
>OGYQ01001032.1_pt1 | contig 18184 bp, 20 predicted proteins | sample 1576641 | NCBI WGS metagenome assembly OGYQ01 (sample SAMEA3541476, study PRJEB24748) | human gut metagenome | biome: human gut; feature: human-associated habitat; material: faeces | place: China | collected 2012
ATTTCCTCCGCTCGCCAGGGGAAATCAGCTACGCTGATTTCACAGCTCGCACCTTATTGGTATTGTAACATAGTACCATTTGGAAGTCAAAGAATTTTATCCCTTTGCTGTACTAAAATATTGCCTGTCCGCCGCAAGCATAGTACAATGAATTTATAACTGTAGGCGTGATATCTTTGAGGGGAGGATTTCATGATGCTAAAGAAATTGTTGGGAACGATCCTGTGTATTCTGGTTATGGTTCTTGGGGTTATATGCTATATGGAGTTTAAATCCCCGGCGTCCGGGGAACGAATCGATGATTATCTGCTTTCTGCCGGAAACGGGACCTACTGCGGCGGCACAAAAACCGGCTCCGTAGAGCTAAATATCGAGATCAAAGGCTCCGGCTTTCAGAAAATGTTTCCTACTTCCGATGATATCACGAAAAACGGCAATCATCTGATCGTGGATGCCCGTTATCTCCTGCGGGTCTTCCGTGGAAAGCATCAGCTGGCAAGCGCCGCTTACGAACAGGACAGTATGCATGACCGGCAGAGCCTGAAGGTTTATTTTACAACAGCGGACGATTCCGCCCCCTCTGACCCTATCGAGATTGTTATTTCAAAAGACTCTGAAAAAAATGTAAAGGCCCGGATCGAATGTGATCTGGAAAACGATTCCAAACTTGCAGAATTTGGTACTACAACTGGTTCTGCCGTTGCCCGCGTTTCATCCTCCGGCGTTTATCTGGATCTTCAAAACTCCTATTTTGGTACCTCTGAATTTCAATCGGTCGGTTCTCTTAAGCTCGGGACTAAAGAAGAGGCCGTCGTCATGCCTCTGAACAATAATGTAGATCCCACAAAAGCTAAGGAATACGGCATGATTCTTCCTGCCGTCATTTCCCAGAGCTGCGAAAAAACCGGCACCTATGCCTATGCTGCTGATCTGCCTGACTGGCAGGATATCAGCTACCTGGCTCTAAAAAGCGCCCAGGCCGGCACCACCTGGATGGTACGCAAGGACCTTCTTTCTGACCTTACATATGTCTCCGGCTACGTAGTATATCAGGAGGACGGTGTTCTTTCCATCGTCCATGACAATGCCCTTTACAAAGCCCCAATTCCTGAGTCCCAGAAGGACACTGATTTTGAGCTTGGGACATCCGTCGATATTTTCTATGGTGATAAGATCAAACAGGATTACGGATATGACTTAGGGGATGTGACGGCTATTGCCGGGTAGGTATGATCCATCCGGCATTTTTACTAAATTTCTCCTCCGCTATTTTTGGTAAAAACCGCTTTTGAAATGTACGAATCCCTTTTGTTATAATAGGAATAGAAACCGTTGCCCGCGACAAAAGGAGGAGATAGTATGCCCCAAATCAATGATTATGTAAACTTCAGCACCCATGGAATCTGTAAGATCGAAGACCAGCACTGACAGCATCGGCAGCTATATCCGCAGGAAATTAGGCATTTCCTAATATTTCCATAAACTCTTCCCCTGTAATCGTTTCTTTTCTTCAAAATCCCGAAACTGTCCTTACATTCTTCTTGATTTATAAGGACATATTAAAGACATTATCAGTAGCCGAATCCTTCCCGTCCGGTTACTATAAACATAGCAGCACCACTCGCATCAGTGGTGGCAATCACGACAACAACGAAGGGGAACATTTATCTATGAGCACGATCACGCTACTTGCTACACTCGACCAGGCATACCTGCCAAGGCTGCAGGTCCTGCTTACTTCCATTGCCGTAAATCAGACGGATACCTCTGTAGAGCTTTATCTCCTGCACAGCCGGATTCCGGAAAAAAACCTGACACCTGTCGCAAGACAGTGTCAGATTCTTGGCTTTTCCTTTTTCCCGATCCAGATTCCTGAGTCCTCCTTTGCAGACGCTCCTGTCACCAGAACCTATCCCAAAGAAATGTATTACCGCCTGCTGGCTCCCCATCTTCTCCCCGGCCATATCCACCGGATCCTGTACCTGGATCCGGATACCCTGGTAATCAATCCACTGCGCCCGCTCTGGGATACAGACCTGGACGGAAACCTTTTTGCCGCTGCCGCCCATACAGGAAAGACGGAGCTGGCCAATAGTATTAACCAGCTCCGTCTTGGTACGGATCACAATTATTTTAATTCCGGAGTCCTTTTAATGGACCTGGATTCAGGGCGCCGTGAAATCATCCCCGAAGACATCTTTCGTTTCGTCCGGGAACACGGAAAAGAACTCCTGCTCCCAGACCAGGATATCCTGAATTGCCTGTACGGAAACCGGATCCTGGAGCTTGACGATGCTGTCTGGAATTACGATGCCCGAAACTACAACAACTACCTGATCAGAAGCTCCGGCACCTGCACCATGGACTGGGTCATGAGCACCACCTCTATCCTGCATTTCTGCGGGAAAAGCAAGCCATGGCATTCCGGCTATATCCATCGCTTCGGCATCCTCTACAAACACTACATGCAGCTTACCCGGAGACTCGGTTTTTCTCCGGAATAATAAACTACTGAGGAGGATCCTGCTTTCCAGGCACCAGCCGTCCTGTCAGGATCCTCCTGATCTGTTCGATCAGTTTTTCTTCGCTCAGCTGCGGATTATCGGCATAATGAATCAGAATTCCCATCATTCCGCAGGCAAAAAAGCGGAGCATGACTTCCATATCGTCATAATCAATCTTTATCTCCGGGGATTTATACCTTTCGATCACTCCCCGGAGATACTGGATCAAAGCATCAATCAATATTCTGACCGCCCGGTCCCGTTTCCTGGACTCCATAAATTTTCTCATCTGTACGGCATTTCTCTTGAAAAAGGACACAAACACTCTGAGCGCCTTTTCCGGCTCCTCTGCCTGTATGCTCTGTTCCAGCATTTGTTTGCTCTTTTCCAGGATTGTCCATTCCAGTACTTCATCCATATCCTGAAAATGATAATAAAAGGTCTGCCTGGAGATATGACATTCTCCGATCAGCATGGTGACTGTGATCTTGTCTACATCCTGGGTCTTTACTAATTCAGAAAAAGTGTCTGATATCAGCCGCCTCATCTCGCCTTTCACAATTTACCCCATTTCCGCTCCTTATCAGAATCAAAACGCTTTTCCCCCTCATGTCAGCGTTAAATATATCATATTACACTTTTCAAGAATCCGCAAACAGGAATTTGTACTTTTATCACCACCGCCGGAGTCCCGCCCGTCTCCTGTTCCATCTAAACAGGCACGACTACCGGACAGAATCCCTTAAGGCCGATCACCATGACCGGACGTCCCTGTGCGATCTCTCCCTTTTTCGCACATACCTTCATCTCCTTCTGTCCGATCATAGCCTTTCCTTTGTGTGTATAAATCGGCGTACTCGCTTCTCCTATCTCCCACAAAAGCCGCTCTTCTTTCCTGCACTGGCACCGGGCGATCAGGTATCGTTCGGCCATCTGAAGAAGACCAAACACAATGACCATGAGAAGAATGTCTTTCACATCCGACGCCAGGAAAGCCAGGCCAATACCTATGATAAGGCCGCTGTTGGTAACTCCGCCGCCGTTCCAGTTCTTCGCCCATGCATAGAAGAGATCCATATCGTGATATTTTTCCACCGCAGACCAGATAAATCCCCATACCACGAAGACCACTCCCACCGTAGTCCAGATCAATAGTCCGGTCTCATTTTTCAGCTCTTCCCCATAATATGCTGTCCGCATAAACAGGACGAAGAAGCCGATCAGAAGTCCGCATGCTGCCATCCAGACAGCCATCTTCCAGTCTACATTCGTCCGGTAGATATGGTCCATCTGACATCCGGCTTTCACCGGATCCCCCATCTGCCGCACTGCTTCTGCCCTTGCCTCTTCCAGGCTCATTCCTTTCTTCTGCAGCGCTTCCATACAGTCTGCAAGATGTGCGGCATACTCTTCCCGCACCTCTCCCCGCACCTCCGGATCGTGAATACATTTCGTCAGTTTATCCAGATATTTCTTCTCGTCCATAACCTACCCTCCAATCAACTCATAGACCGCCCCGGCGTATGTCTGCCACTCTTTGATGATCTTGGCAAGATGCTTCTTTCCCTTTTCGGTAATATGGTAATACTTGCGAAGCTTGCCGTTCACTTCCTCACTGTAAGTCTCAAGATACTCCTCCTGCACCAGTCCGTGAAGCAGCGGATACAGCGTTCCCACCTTCAGGTCAAACACGTGATTAGACCGTTCTCCCAGGGTTTCTATCATCTCGTATCCATACATATCCTTTTCCGTCAGCAGCTTCAGGATCAGCATCGTACTGCTGCCGCTTCCTTTCGACCAATTTCCTGCCATAATACCCTCCTTCCTATTGAAATACGATCTATATCTTTATCTTATATATATTGTAACTCGATATATATTTTTGTCAATATATTTCCCGAAAAAAAGTGCGGCATTTAGCCGCACCGTCTCCGTTTCATTTTCTCTGTACTTTTTACGCACAATCCTGACTTTTTATACTTACTTTCCTATTATCCACTTCCATCTCCGGAAGCCCTGCGAAATACCATTTTTTCTTTCGCAGAGAGTACTGGACCAATACCGGGATTCTTGCATCCTCCACAGAAAGATACACATATTGTCCTGGAAATATAAACCAATTTTTCCTGGACTCATGATCTACAAATATCAGTCTGGACTCATTATTTTTCCCTTTGATCTTTAATGTTCCCACCATATTTATCACACTCCCTTTACTGCAATCGGATATATCTCCTGGTTACTGTATTCATCTTAAAGGAAAATTGTGAATTTATCTTGACGATAACATTAAATTATTGCAAATATTTCCTTTTTTACTGCTTCCACATCTCCGGTAAAGACGATCCCGTCCATCCCGGCAGCTCTTCCGGCCTCCACATTTGCCGGCTTATCATCCAGAAAGAAGCAGGTCTCCGGTTTTAGGTCAAAATGCTCAAACAGATACCTGTAAATCCTGGCATCCGGTTTCGCCATCCGGACCGGGGCCGAAAACACTACACCGTCAAACTCCCGGACAATCTCGTAATAATCTGCATGCTCAGCAAAATATGTGGGAGCATTGGACAGAATATAGCACTTAAATCCGGTCTTCTTTAATTCCCGAACCAGCTCCCAGGTTTGAGGGATCGGCGTCAGATACCGGTACCAGTCCTGAAAGAAATGATTCACTGCCTCCTTCCAGTCCTCCGGCGCCTTCTTTATTGCCTCCTGCCGTGCGGCTTCATAATCTGCCATTCCAGCATCCAGAGCTTCCCAGTGTTCCATTACGAGTCCGGCAAACTCCTTCCTCATCCTTTCATCTTTACAGAACTTTGATGTAATATATGCGCTATCAAAACGTCCTAGTACATTTCCAAAGTCAAAGATAATATTCTGATACTTCATGCTCTACACCTTAAAACGGTATCCCACTCCCCAGATTGTCTCAATATACTGGGGGTTGGAAGTGTCAAGTTCAACTTTTTCTCTGATCTTTTTGATGTGCACCGTAACCGTGGCAATATCCCCGATAGATTCCATATCCCAGATTTCCCGGAACAATTCCTCCTTCGTATATACATGATTCGGATGACTTGCCAGAAATGTCAGCAGATCAAATTCTTTTGTAGTAAACGTCTTTTCTTCCCCGTTGACCCACACTCTCCGGGCCGTGGTGTCTATCTTAAGGCCGCGGATCTCAATGATCTTGTTCGCCTCCATCGCACTGCCGGTCAGCCGGTCATAACGGGCCAGATGCGCCTTGACACGGGCCACCAGCTCGCTGGGGCTGAAAGGCTTGGTCATATAGTCGTCTGCTCCAAGACCCAGGCCCCTGATTTTATCAATATCATCCTTCTTTGCCGAAACCATGATGATCGGAGTGTTTTTCTCATTACGGATCTGACGGCAGATATCAAATCCATCCACTCCCGGCAGCATCAGATCCAGAATATACAGATCAAACTCTCCTTCCATAGCCCGTTTCAGTCCTGTTTCACCATCCGTTGCCACTTCCACCTGAAAACCGCTCAGTTCCAGATAATCTTTTTCCAGATCCGCAATGGCTTCTTCATCTTCCACGATCAATATCTTACTCATAAATCGGTACCTCCTGGTATTTTCTAAGCACGAAACACATGGTCGTTCCCGTCTCTTCTCTGCTGGTCGCCCAGATCTTGCCTCCGTGCTCCTCAATAATCTTCTTTACAATCGACAACCCAATGCCGCTGCCGCCTTTCGATGAATTTCTCGACGCATCGGTCCGATAGAACCGGTCAAAAATATTGGGCAGATCCTTGGCCGCGATCCCCTTTCCATTATCCTCCAGTTCTACCTGTACAAAGTCGCCTACGTCTTTTACCCGCAGATTGATCTTTGCCTTGGGTTTATCCATATATTTCAGTGAATTATTGACAATATTGTGTATTACCCTCTTAATCTGCTCTGCATCCGCAATTACTTTTACATCCTTTTCTACATAATTGAAATATCCAAATTCTACATTTTTTGCTTCCAGCTCCAGCGACAGGTCCTCCGCACAATCCTCGAAATAATCATTGACAGACAGAGTATTAAAATTATAAGGGATACGGTTGGTGTCTATCTTGGAATAAAACGTCAGCTCATTGATCAGAGTGTTCATCTCATCGGCCTTGTTATAGATTGTCCGGATATATTTTTGCATTTTTTCCGGGGTGTCCGCCACACCGTCCATGATTCCCTCTGCATAACCCTTTATGGCCGTCACCGGCGTCTTCAGATCATGAGAGATATTACTGATCAGTTCTTTACTTTCCTTATCATACCGAAGCTTTTCCTCTGCATTGTCCCGCAGTCGGACCCTCATTTCCTCCAGATCCTGGCTAAGCCGTCCCATCTCGTCATCAGCCACCGGCTTCAGTTCAAAGTCCAGATTGCCCTCCTTGATATTTTTGGCTGCTATCTGCATCTTCCGCAGTGGCTGCATGACAGACCGGTAAATCCAGAAGGTCATGACTGCCGCCGTAAAAATCAGGATAAATCCCACACAGAACAATACATCTATCAAAAATTCTCCGATCTCCGGGATTGTCTTGCGGATATCAGATACAATAAACGCACTGCCCTCACCTCCGTCCGGGAACAGGAAATCCACCTGTTTTACCAGTGCCTGTGCATCTCCGCCCAGGTAAATCCCATTTTCAGAAGTAGTTTCCGCCCCTCCGTATTCCGGCAGCTCAGAAATCACATTTCCCGCTTCTTTCATATCTGTCCCCACGTAAATGACCGTGTCACTCTTCCGTACCAACAGATATGCATTTTTCTCCTGAAGTATCTGGTTAAATCCGTCCAGCGCCGTGGCATCGCTCATTTCCTCCGGCTGACTTTCTGCCATGGCCACCAGATCGTGATACGGTTCCTCCGTCAGACTGGACAGGGTCTGCATAGAGTTTGACAGGCTCTCTACTGTAGTCCCGGAGATCTGGTATGTCTTTTCTATTGCACTGATCTGATAACTTCCCACCAGATAGATCATGGCAGAGCCAAGAATAATGGGAAGCAAAAGAACTGTTAAAAATGCTATGATCAATTTTGTCCTTAGCTTCATAGGCTACATCCTCCGACAAAAGTATAGCATGAAAACGGGCGCTTCTTAACAAAGCGCCCATAAACTTTTATAAAATTTTTATAAATAGACACGGTCTTCATCTATTTTCCGAATTATATATACTTTTTCAGGACTTCCACCTTGTCCAGTTTCTCCCAGGGAAGATCAACATCTGTCCGTCCAAAGTGACCGTACGCTGCTGTTTGTTTGTAGATTGGCCTTCTCAAATCCAGCATTTTGATGATTCCTGCCGGACGCAGGTCAAAGTTTTCACGGATAATCTCTACCAGCTTCTTATCGCTAAGCTTTCCTGTCCCAAAGGTATCTACCATGATAGATGTGGGATGCGCTACGCCGATGGCATAGGAGAGCTGGATCTCACATTTCTTTGCCAGTCCTGCCGCCACCATATTTTTTGCCACGTACCGAGCCGCATATGCTGCAGAACGATCCACCTTCGTGCAGTCTTTGCCCGAAAAGGCTCCGCCGCCGTGGCGCGCCATACCGCCATAGGTGTCCACGATCAGCTTCCGCCCGGTCAGTCCGCTGTCGCCGTGCGGTCCGCCAATAACAAACCGGCCGGTTGGATTTATGAAAAATTTGGTGTTCTCATCAGCCATACCTTCCGGGATCACAGCGTCAAACACATGCTTTTTAATATCCTCATGGATCTGCTCCTGGGAAATTTCCGGATTGTGCTGTGTAGAGAGCACTACGGCATCCAGGCGGAAGGGAACTCCGCTTTCATCGTATTCTACCGTCACCTGAGTCTTACCGTCCGGACGCAGATATGGCAGCGTGCCGTTTTTGCGCACCTCTGTCAGCCTGCGTGACAGCTTGTGGGCCAGTGCGATAGGATATGGCATATACTCTGGCGTCTCATCAGATGCATAGCCAAACATCATTCCCTGGTCCCCGGCTCCAATCTCGTCAAGATCAGCCTCGGACATCTGGTTCTCCTTTGCTTCCAGCGCCTTATCCACACCCATGGCAATATCTGAAGACTGCTCGTCAATAGCAGTGATCACGCCACAGGTGTCTGCATCAAATCCAAACTTACCTCTGGTATAGCCGATTTCCCTGACCGTATCACGCACAATCTTCTGGATATCCACATATGCGTTTGTGGTAATCTCACCCATAACCATTACAAGACCTGTGGTGGTACAGGTTTCGCAGGCCACACGGCTCATCGGATCCTGCTCCATCAGCGCGTCCAGGATCGCGTCGGAAATCGCATCGCACATTTTATCCGGATGTCCCTCAGTTACGGATTCGGATGTAAATAATCTTTTTTCCATGTTCTTCTCCTTCTCTTTCTGGTATTGCTTTTCTCAAATATGAAAAAGCCCATCTGTATAAGATGGACTCAATAGTTCTTATTAAATCCTCTTATTGTTCGATTACTCGCTCAGGTTGGCACCTTCCGCTTTGGGGGTTGCCGTGGTTTCTCAGGTCCTTTGTACCTCCGCCACTCTGAATAAGAGAAAAGCAATGTTGTTAATGATATTCTGTTAATGCGGTTATACAATACCTCAGATTTGACAATTCGTCAAGTGCTTATCCACATTTTTTTATTTTTTCTTTTGACTTTTGCACCGTGTCTCCCTATACTGAATATATAAAGATGAAATCGAGGTATCCGTATGACACAGGAAGAAGTTAATGCAATCAGTATGAAATGCCAGCTCTCTGAATTTGTCGGAACTGCAGTTCTGGACACAATCGGACTGGTCATCGCGGGAGCGGATGACTCGCTGCTCGCTCAGATGAAACTGCCAAAGCCCTACAAAGCGCTGGGACTCTTACGTTCACGTACCGGAGCTGCAGGACAGATTACGGCGGTGGACGATGCTGTGAAGGCAACAAATACAGAAGTGCTCTCCATAATGCTTCCCCGCGACACAAAAGGCTGGGGCGGTCACGGAAATTTTATTATCCTCGGCGGAAATACCGTCTCCGATGTGCGCAGGGCGGTGGAGATATCACTTGAACTTACAAATCGAAATGCCGGGGAGCTGTATATCAGCGAGGCAGGCCATCTGGAATTTGCCTTTTCCGCAAGCGCAGACCAGGCTATCCACATGGCATTCGGTGTGCCCATCGGCCAGTCGTTCGGATTTCTGTGCGGTTCGCCTGCAGCTATCGGTCTGGTAATGGCTGATCTCGCAGTCAAGTCAGCGCAGGTGGAGATTGTAAAATATATGACGCCTGATATCGGAACAAGTCATTCCAATGAAGTGATTCTGGCCGTCACGGGTGATACCAGCGCGGTAAAAAATGCGGTACTTACAGCAAGGAGTATAGGTCTGCAGCTTCTCGTTTCTATGGGCAGCTATCCATATATTCCAGGAACTCCTTATCTGGATTAAAAGCAAAACGCTGCGGTTATCCGAACCGGACACCGCAGCGTTTTGTTATCTTTCTTCTTCCTCTCTCTTATATTTCCGAATCAGAAGTAACGACAGCCGAATCAACAGAACAATCAGAATCAGCCCGAAAATCTGCAACACAATTGACAGAAGCCATATAATTCCCACAAAAATACCTGCAATATTCAATGCCATAATCCCCCTCCTGTTCGATCGTTTTTTCTGATTTTATTTTATATAGATCTGATTTTTCTGTCAATACCTCCGTTTCAAAATGCTCCGAATATGTCCTATTCTTCCTCCTTTACCACTGCATCCACACTTTTAAGATTTGCAATCACCTTTTCAAGTTCCTCTTTCAGTCTCATTTTCTCATCTTTCTCCATACCTGCAGACAGGATATCTTCCAGTCCGGCAAATCCTATGCGTACCTTTTGAGCTGTCTTTCGTCCTTTATCCGTAAGAACAATAAGATAGCATCTGCGGCTCTGCGGATCTGTTTCACGCCGTATGAGACCTGCCTTTTCCAGATGGTTGAGTGTCCGTGAAATTGTGGTTACATCAAAGCGGCACGCGTCTGCCAGCTCCCTTTGAGTAATACCCTCCCGATCCAGAAGCGTATTCAGAATTCTCGGCTGGCCCTGTCCTACAGTAAGTCCTAAACCTGTAAAATATGCTCCCATCAGCCGCCTTCTGTTCTCATCGACTTCCATCAGAAGATCTCTTAACTCACGTTCTTTTTTCATACTATTACCTCCTCATCTGTCACTCCAGCTCATACTGTCCTGTATACAGCTGATAATACCGCCCTTTCTGTTTCAGCAGATCGTCGTGGCTGCCGCGCTCGATAATATTTCCGTGCTCCAGCACCATAATCGCCTCTGAATTGCGTACAGTGGAAAGTCTGTGTGCAATCACAAATACAGTTCTGCCCTCCATCAGCGCATCCATTCCTTTCTCAATCAGGCGTTCGGTTCTCGTATCAATGGAGCTTGTCGCCTCATCCAGAATCAGTACGGGCGGACTGGCGATGGCTGCCCGGGCAATAGCAAGAAGCTGGCGCTGACCCTGCGATAAATTTGCCCCATCGCTGTCAAGCATGGTATCATATCCATGCGGCAGGCGGCGGATAAACGAATCCGCGTTAGCTATGCGTGCCGCTTCACGCACCTCTTCGTCCGTGGCATCCAGCTTTCCATACCGTATATTGTCCGCAATCGTACCGGTAAACAGATGCGTGTCCTGGATAACCATGGAAAGCGATCTGCGCAGGTCATCCTTGCAGATATTCCGTATGTCAATACCGTCGTATGTGATCGTTCCCTGCTGAATTTCATAAAACCGATTGATCAGATTGGTGATGGTCGTCTTGCCCGCTCCTGTAGAACCTACGAAAGCAATCTTCTGTCCCGGCTTTGCGTACAGATTAATATCATTAAGCACCGCTTTTTTCCTGCTGTATCCAAAGGTCACATCATGAAATCGTACATCTCCTTTTAACGGTATCTCCTGAACTGAACCATTTTCCTGCGGCACCTCCCAGACAAACTGCCTGCCGCCCTTATCCTTTAAGTGAACACTTCCCTTATCACTCTCAGGTTCCATCTCCATCATATCAAAAATGCGCTCCGCTCCGGCAAGCGCCGCAAGAAGGAAATTGACCTGCTGCGTAAACTGGTTAAACGGCATAGCGCTCTGACGCACATATACAAGATAGGATGACAGGCTTCCCAGATCAAGCCATCCCTGCAGCACAAACAGTCCTCCCACACACGCCGACACTGCATAGTTAATGTATGACAGACTGACAATTGCAGGGACCATCATTCCCGAGTATGTCAGCGCCTTTGTGGATGCTTCCCGCAGCGCTTCATTTCTGCGGCAGAATTCCTCGAAGTCCTGTTTTTCATGATTGAATACTTTTTCAACCTTCTGTCCTGCAACCATTTCCTCGACAAAACCGTTAATACTTCCAAGACATTTCTGCTGTCCGGAAAAATATTTCCGGCTTCGCCTGCCATTGAATTTTATAAATATCATCATCAGAATCAGAAACGCGATAACGATCAGAGACAGCCGTACACTCAGAACCAATATCATTGTTATTGTACCGTTGATCATAATGAAGCTCTGAATCATCATCGCGAAGCTGTTATTCAGAGCCTCTGTGATCGTATCCACGTCGTTTGTGAAGCGGCTCATGAGTTCTCCGTGTGTGTGCGCGTCAAAATAGGACAGCGGCAGCTTCTGCGTGTGATCAAACAGATCCTGGCGAATTTCACTCACAACCTTCTGTGCCGTGTGTACCATGAGCTGATTATAACCCCAGGTTGCAAGTACGCCGCACAGATACATAAATCCCATGAGAATCACCATTTTGATAAGTCCGGGAATATCTCCCGGCAGAATATAATTATTGATCACCGGCTTAAGCAGATATGTTCCCATGATATTCGCACCGCTGCCGATGAAAACGAGAATCGCGACAAGAATCAGGGACCACTTGTGAATTCCCATATAATGCATAAATTTCTTAAGCGTCTTTTTTGTGTTCTCCGGTCTTCTGCAGCCCACATATCTTGCCATTATAAATCCGCTCCTTCCTTCTGTGATTCATAAATCTCCTGATAGATCCGGTTAGATGCCAGAAGTTCCTCATGTGTTCCAAGCCCTGCCATCTTTCCTCCGTCCAGAATTAAGATTTTATCCGCGTGCTTTACAGATGAAATTCGCTGGGCAATAATTATTTTTGTCATGTTCGGAAGCTTTTTGGCAAGACCTTCACGTATCCTGGCTTCCGTTGCCGTGTCCACGGCGCTTGTAGAATCGTCGAGAATCAGTACTTTAGGGTTCTTTAAAATTGCGCGGGCGATACACAGCCTCTGTTTCTGACCGCCGGATACATTGACTCCACCCTGTCCCAGCTCTGTGTCGTATCCATCGGAAAGTCTTCCGATAAATTCATCTACACAGGCAATCCGACACGCCTCTTCAATCTCGGCATCTGATGCATCCTCCTTGCCCCAGCGCAGGTTGTCTTTTACCGTTCCGGAAAACAGTGTATTTTTCTGCAGTACCATTGCAATGGCGTCCCGCAAATGTTCCAGAGGATATTCCTCGATTGGGATCCCATCGATGGTGATCTGCCCGGATACGGCCTCATAAAGACGCGGAATAAGCTGCACAAGCGTTGACTTGGCAGATCCTGTCTGTCCGATAATTCCCACTGTCTGTCCGCCTTCAATGTGAAAGTTTATGTCAGAGAGCACATACTCCTCTGCCTCCAGCCGGTATTTAAAGTAAACATGCGAGAAATCGATCTCCCCGCGCGTGACTTCTATATCTCTTGCGCGATCTTCGCGAATCGTCACTTCCTCATCCATAATTTCCATAATACGGGCACCCGATGTCAGCGCTCTTGTCAGCATCATGAATACATTCGATATCATCATCAGAGAGTTAAGTACCTGGAGTACATAGCTTAAAAATCCGGTAAGTTCACCGACCTGCATATCCCCTATCTCAACCATATTTCCCCCGAACCAGAGGATACTTACAATCGTGGAATACATCACAAGCTGCATCACGGGCATATTCAAAGCAGTCAGGCGGAATGCATGCTCGGAAATCTGTCTCCAGTTCTGATTGACATCGGCAAATTTCGCGGATTCATAATCCCCTCTGACGTATGCCTTTACAACCCGGATAGCAGTCAGGTTCTCCTGAATTACCCTGTTTACCTGATCAATTGCATTCTGCATATTTGAAAACATCGGACGTACGCTGTGAACAATCATAAAGAGCAGGATTCCAAGCACAGGAACTGCAATAAGAAATACGACAGCAAGCCGGGCGTTAATGTAAAAAGACAGTGCAAGCGCCGCAATCATCATGATCGGCGCTCTGCATGCAGGACGCATACCTGTGGATACGGAATTCTGAATGGTTGTAACATCACTTGTAAGCCTTGTCACAAGAGAAGATGTCTTAAATTTATCCGTATTTGCAAAAGCAAATGACTGCAGCTTCTGATACTCTGCTTTTCGAAGCTCAGCCCCCAGCCCCTGCCCGGCGCGGGCCGCGTATTTTGCGCTTCCTGTACCCAGAATCATTGCAAGCGCAGCGCAGAGTACCATCAGCGCACCCTGTCGAAAAATATATTCCCTGTCCCGGTTGGCAACGCCGACATCCACCAGATCCGCCATAATAAACGGTACCAGAAGTTCCAGAATTACTTCAATACCGATACAAATCCCGGCAATGTACGCATCTTTCTTATACTTTCCCATATAAGAAAAAATTCTTCGAATCATACTTTCACCTCATTTTTTATTCTGCCTGCGCACATAAAATGCGCATACAACTATTGTATATGCAATAATTGTATGCGCATACATCTGAGATGTCAATGAGAAATTTGTAAAAAGAAAGATGTAAACACCGCAAAGAGGCTGCTCGGGTTATGAATGCCCGGGCAGCCATATCTTCTGTACTCATCCGATTCTCAGTTTAAATTTCTGGATCTCCTTCTCCGTGGAAACCTTCTCAATCTCAGCTCCGAGACTTCTCAGCTTGCCTTCAAAGTCCTCATAGCCGCGCTGAATATAAATAATATCATCAACAGTAGTAATGCCCTCTGCTGCCAGTCCGGCTATGACTAAAGCAGCCCCTGCACGCAGGTCCGGAGCGCTCACACGTGCACCGGTGAACTTCTCCACACCGTCAATGATCGCCGTATTTCCTTCAACTTTAATTGTAGAACCCATGCGTGACAGCTCGTCCACATATTTAAAACGGTTCTCAAAAATGCTCTCCGTTACAATACTTGTCCCCTCAGCCAGCGCCAGTGTTACAGCAATCTGAGGCTGCATATCTGTAGGATAGCCCGGATACGGCAGGGTTTTCACATGTGTGCGTCTAAGACGCTTGGATGCTATAATACGTATGGAATCATCAAACTCCTGCACCTCGCAGCCAATTTCTACAAGCTTCGCTGTAATGGCCTCCAGATGCTTCGGAATTACATTCTTTATCAGAATATCGCCCTTTGTCGCTGCTGCAGCACACATATAAGTGCCGGCCTCGATCATGTCCGGGACAATGGAATAGTTCGTACTGTGGAGACTCTCCACACCGCGGATACGGATCACATCTGTACCTGCACCCTTGATATTGGCTCCCATGCTGTTAAGGAAGTTTGCAACGTCCACGACATGCGGCTCCTTCGCAGCGTTTTCAATGATGGTATATCCTTTTGCCAGAGCTGCTGCCATCATAATATTAATCGTCGCACCTACAGATACCATATCCAGGAAGATATGACTGCCGGTCAGATCCGAAGCAGAAGCCATAATTGCTCCGTGCTGAATCGTTACTTCGGCTCCCAGAGCGCGGAATCCCTTCAGATGCTGGTCAATCGGACGGCTTCCGATATTACAGCCGCCGGGAAGAGGAACCTCTGCTTTCTTATATTTTCCAAGAAGAGCTCCGAGCAGATAATAAGACGCACGAATCTTCTTGATAAATTCGTAATCTACGCTGACTGCACCGATGGTAGAGCCATTAATGCGGACAGTATGACGATCCACCCGCTCCACTGTTGCTCCTATCTCTGCAATAGCCTCCAAAAGCACGTTGATATCACTGACATCCGGCAGATTTTCGATAAATACCGTCTCATCTGTCATAATTGCAGCAGTCAGAATCGCAAGCGCCGCGTTCTTTGCGCCGCCAATCTCCACTTCGCCTACAAGCGGGTTGCCGCCTTTAATAATATATTGTTCCATAGTCCACCTCAAAATTCATGCTCCCCCGATACCATATTCCGGGAAGCATACAGACACTTTCTTAATTTCCTTTTACAAGCTGCACAGGACATCTGCCTGTCACCAGGCACCAAACATATCTAACAGCCCGCTGTCCCTGTGCCGGCTGCCCTTTTCTTATTTGTATTCCGGATGAATTGACTTATCTGTTGTGCGGGCAATGCTGCCGCATAAAATTGCAGCTTGGGCAACGGCATTATACTCTTTCTCTTTCTTTCCTGTATCCTTTCGCAGCTGTGCCGCATCACTTTCGGTGCGGCAGACACTGAACAGTCTGTCGTGACTCTTCATTGTTAAGGCTATGATACCGCAAATACACATTTTTGTAAACATAAATTAAAACTTTCTTTTTATTTGCAGTATTTCTGTCACAATATTATCTGTTATCTCGGGAGACATTCAAGAATAGTCTGCAAAGTCGTTTCAATGTCCTTATTTTCCTCATCAACAACGACATCTGCATACTTCTCATACAGCACTGTCCGTTCCTCGTATAACGCCCTCAGGTCCTGTCCCGGGCGCAGAACTACCCCTCTTCCCTTCAGATTGCCCAGGCGTTTCTCCAGGCTTTTATAGTTCAGTTTCAGGTAGACTACGGTTCCTATTTTTTTCAGATGTTCCATTGCCTCTTTTCCGTACACCACACTTCCTCCGGTGGCAATCACGCTGTTTTCTGCACGGATAGAGGCATTCACCTCATTTTCGATCGCAATGAATCCGTCCACGCCATCTCTTGCGATAATCTGACGCAGCAGCTTCCTCTCTCTTTTCTGAATCAACAGGTCCGAATCCACGAACTGATATCCCAGCTCTTTTGCCAGGATAACGCCGATTGTGCTCTTTCCGACACCCGGCATTCCGATTAGAACAATATTATTTTTCTCCATATTCATACTTTCCATCCCTCTTTTGTCCATGTATATTTATCCAGTCTAATTTACCACACTTTTCTGCTTTTCTGCAAGTTTGAATCTGGAAACTTGCAGACCAATCGTATATACTGTATGTAAAATATACTTTGAAAGGCTGGAGATCCATCTGTGAATACCATTATCTTTCATATAGATGTAAATTCCGCATATTTAAGCTGGACGGCAGCAGAACTTCTGCGAAAGGATCCAAACGGGGTCGATATTCGAACGATACCCGCCATCATCGGAGGTGACCGTACAACGCGTCACGGCATCGTACTTGCAAAATCGCTGCCTGCAAAAAAATCCTATCATATTGAAACTGCAGAGCCTGTCGCTTCCGCCCTGCGCAAATGCCCGAATCTGACAATCATTCCTCCGGATCATGAACTCTATGCACGGCGCAGCCGGGAACTCATGGATTATCTCCGCACTCTGAGTCCCGATATTGAACAGGTCAGCATCGATGAATGTTATCTGGATTTTACGGGTATTGCTCATCGATATCCTTCCTATATGGAAGCAGCCCGGCAAATCCGTGACACAGTCCGCACGCAGATGGGATTTACTGTAAATGTCGGCATTTCCTCCAAGAAGGTGCTCGCGAAGATGGCGTCTGATTTTGAGAAACCTGATAAAACTCATACACTGTTTCCAAATGAACTTTCGTCAAAGCTCTGGCATCTCCCGATCAGCCGCCTGCATATGGCAGGCCACTCCTCTGCAAAAACACTGGGCAAGCTGGGCATTCTGACCATCGGAGATCTGGCACACACGGATCCGGATCTGCTCTCGCTTCATTTAAAAAGCCACGGCAGGCTGCTCTGGGAATATGCAAACGGCATCGACGATACCCCTGTGGCAAGTGCTCCCTCACAGCTGAAAGGCATAGGCAACTCCACAACGCTCGCCTCGGATGTGACCTCAGCTGTGGAAGCGAAACAGATTCTGCGCAGACTTTGTGATAAGGTGGCCTTACGGCTTCGCGCCGATCATTCACTTGCCGCCTCTGTCTGCGTTGAAATCAAGTATAATACGTTTGCGCGCGTCTCTCACCAAATGCAGCTGTCTTCTCCAACCCAGACGGGCGAAACACTCTATACCCATGTCTGCAGTCTTTTTGATGCTCTGTGGGATGGCACTCCGATTCGCCTTCTGGGCGTCCGTACAGGCAAGCTGGTAAAACCGGACGCTCCTGTACAGCTTACCATCTTTGACTACACGCCGGAGAATACACAGCAGAAAAAGAAGCGTGAGAAACTCGATGCCGCGCTGGATAAGATCCGGAACAAGTATGGCAAGGATGCGGTTCAGCGCGGGAAAACAAAGATGTAAACTTTACATATTTTCCTGGGCAATCCGTATGAAATCCCTGGCATATCCCGGCAGGTATGCGCCTTTGCGGTATGCAATTGTGAGTGTACTGAATACCCCGCTCTCTTCAACCCCAAAACACAGCGGCTGCTCAGGAAAATACATACTCCGAATATACGTTTCCGGGATC
>OGYQ01001034.1_pt1 | contig 18138 bp, 14 predicted proteins | sample 1576641 | NCBI WGS metagenome assembly OGYQ01 (sample SAMEA3541476, study PRJEB24748) | human gut metagenome | biome: human gut; feature: human-associated habitat; material: faeces | place: China | collected 2012
ATATTGGATTGGATATGGACACAGGCCATTTTATTAGGAACTTCGTTACTCCTATACATTGTCGGCATGATGGCACGCAAATAGTATTTTATTACTATTTTGAGAGTTAAAATAGATTATATAAAAATATATTTTAAAATTAATACTGTTTGTGATTATTGGGGACTTATTCCTATTATATTGTTTTTTCAATCATTAATCTTTGCAGTATTTACTGGGATTGGAACATTACTATGTTTCTATTTATGGGGGGAAGCCTTTAATTATAAAGAAATATGTGGTCGACACATATGTTTTTCTATTTGGTTTTGCTTTCAGGTTTAGTTTTTAAAGCGAAGTACCTAGTATTAATATATTTGGCTGTGTTACTGATATGTGTAGTAGTTTCATATTTTATAAACTTTATGGAAAATATTATCAATAATTTGGGAGATGAGCTATATGCCATTGTTAAGTATAATAGTGCCCATATATAATGCACAGAATTATTTGGAAAAATGTGTAAATAGTATTCGTGATCAGTTCTTTTCAGACTGGGAACTGATACTTATCAACGATGGGTCTACAGATAATAGTGAATATATATGTAAAAATTTTAGTGATAGAGATGGTCGAATCCGAGTGTTTAACAAGACTAATGGTGGAGCTGCCTCGGCACGTAATTATGGTTTGAATGTTGCACGGGGTGAATATGTTACCTTTGTGGATAGCGATGATTATATTGAGCCGGATATGTATCAAAATATGTTGAAAATAATAGCAGAATACGGTTGCGATATTGTTATGTGTGACTGTATAAAAGAGATGGCAGAAAACGCTAGTTTTTTTACACATCCTATTCGCAAAGGATTTTATGATTATGAGCAATTATTGACGGAGTATTATCCTCAGTTATTAATGCCAGATTATATGGATTATCCGCCAACAATTTCTAATTGTCTGCTGGTTATAAAAAAGAAAATTATTATGGAAAATGATATATCTTTTCCAGAGAACATTCGTTTTTCAGAGGATTTATATTTTGGAAGTTTGGTAATGTGTTATGCAAAATCATTTTATTATATGAAAGGCAAATATTATTATCATTATATAATGAATGCGGATTCTGTAACTCATACTTTTTGCAGAGAAAAATGGGAAATTTTTTTGAAATTATACCAAAAAATTAAAGAAACCTTTATGAATATGCAGCAATACGATTTTAGCGAACAGATAGCAAGAAGTCTGTTGTTCTTTTTTTATCATGTAGCTAATGAAACACTAGAGATAAGCAACTCATATAAACAGTATAGATGTGAAATACGAAAAATATTAGAAGATATAAAGAAAGAAAAAATTTTTGAAATTATTAAAATTCAATCATTAAAAATTCCCATAAAATTAAAATTATTAACTTTTTTTTATAAATGGGGAATAGGATTCCATTTTTTATATTTATATAGTCATATTAAAAAGCGTAGGAGAAGACAATGAAACAAGAGCCTAAAATTTCGATAATTATACCTATATATAATATGGAAAAATATTTAGAACGTTGCATAAAAAGTATACAAAATCAAATGTACAGCAATCTTGAGATTATTTTAATAGATGATGGAAGTATCTATAAGTCACTTTTTATTTGTAATGAGTTTTCAAAACAAGATGATAGAATCAGAGTTTTTCATAAATTAAATGGAGGGGTTTCTTCTGCAAGAAATCTTGGATTGGAGAAATGTACAGGAGAATATATAACCTTTATTGATCCGGATGATTATTTATGGCCTGATAGATATATTTATAATAAAGTTATGAATGTATTATTAGATAATGATGCAGACATAGTTGCTTGGCTTTGGCAGTTTCAAGATGACAAAGGTAATTTTACAGTAGAAAAGGATAAAATATCAATCGATTTTCAGGGAATAATAACGGGAATAGAATTTGCAAAATTATGGTATAAAGGATCTTATGAAAATGGCCTAGTCACCTCTATCTGGAACAAATTATATAAAAAGGAGATTATAGAAGATGAAAAGTTCAGATATAAAATTTTTGAAGATGATGATTGGATGACGCGTATATTACGAAAAGTAAATAATATAGTTTGTATAAATGAATTCTTTTATGTTTATGCCCAAAATAATGACTCTTTGACACATAAAAAATTTTCTAAAGAGCATATAGATTTTTTGAAAATTTTAATGAATAGAGCGGATTTGTTCAAAGCAGATGAATTTATATATATAGAAACTATAAAATTATTTTGTAATCTTTATATCGAATATTATTTTGAAGCTCAAAAAGAGAAAATAGATTTTGATATAAATAAAAAGATATTTCATAAATATATTCAAAAATTAAAAGATACGGGTAATATTGATAAAAAGACATATTTGCGTTTTGTTTTTTTTCTGATTACGCCTGTCTTTTATAATGTAGTGATTAGTATTATGAGGGAAAATATATGAAAATAAGTATTATAATACCGGTATATAATAAATCAAAATATATAAAAGATTGTTTTGAGTCAGTAATAAATCAAAAATATACAGATTTTGAAGTGATAGTTGTTGATGATGGGTCGACAGATAATTCATCCGTAATATGTGATGAATATGCACAAAGAGATAAACGTTTTTATGTATTTCATACTCCTAATTATGGTGTGTCCCATGCGAGAAATTATGGAATGAAACAAGCATCTGGTGACTACATAACATTTATTGATGTAGACGATACTGTTTCTGAAGAATATTTGAAACATTTAATTGATGCAGAGGAAAGAAGTAATGCAGATTTAATAATTGCTGGGATAAAGAAAGTAACTGATCAAAATGGTTGTGATTATAAAAGTGGTAAGAACTTGGAATTTCCGTATAAGGGATTATATAATTTGCGGGATTTATTATTGGATTTCGCTGATATACAGAAAAGCACCGGTATTTACGGATATTGTGTTGCTAAATTATTTCCTCGCAAATATGTAGATACTTGTACTTTTAATGAGGATATAAAGCTGGCTGAAGATTTTGATTTTTATTTACAAATATATAAAAAAATTGATACAGTTTATTTTGTACAGGAAACAGATTATTTTTATTTACAGAATGCTGAAAATTCGACAGCATTAATCGATGATTGGGATATTGATTATTTTACTCAGCTTTTGATAAATATTAGACTTAAAAATTTTTTATTGGAAAAACAAGCATATTCAGGAAAAAATAAAATAATTTTGGATGAAACAATTTGTAAATACTTTTATTTTGTTTTATATTATTGCGATATTTTAGAATTTAAAAGAATATTTAAAAAGCTTGAAATTATTCGAAAAGATAATGATATAGAGCTTAGAGGCAATGGAATTCAGCAGATACTGTTGTTTAAATTATTTTCCTTTCATATGTGGCGTTCTGCGAAGATATTACTTTTAACAGGAAGAAAAGTGAGAAAATTAATGAGGGGGCTTAAACAATGAATCCTAAATTTACAGTATTTACTTCAACTTTTAATAGAGGTTATATTATACAGAAGTTATATCAGTCGTTGAGGAATCAGACTTTTCGAAATTTTGAATGGCTAATAGTAGATGATGGATCAACAGATAATACTGCTGAGTTGTTTGCAGGATGGATAAAAGAATGCAAGTCATTTCAAATTACTTATAAAAAAGTTGCAAATGGAGGAAAACCACGAGCGATTAATTTAGGGGCAAAGTATGCACAGGGACAATATTTTTTTATGGTTGATTCGGATGACTATTTAGTTCCAAATGCTTTGGAAAAATTAAATATCTGGTGTGATGAAATTGAAAATAAGACAGAATTTGTAGGAGTCGGTGCTGCAAGAGGTTATCCAAATGGAAATTATTTGAAAGGAGTTGCTCCATTAGTTAATGAAAAAGGATATATAGATGCAACGAATCTTGAAAGAGAAAAATATAATTTAGATGCTGATATGTGTGAAGCATATAAAACTGATATATTTAGAAAGTTTCCGATGGCAGAATGGCCTGGAGAAAAGTTTGCGCCTGAACAGATTGCTTTAAATAATATGGCTTTAGCCGGATATAAAATTCGATGGCATAATGATATTATATATGTTTGTGATTATTTAGAAGATGGATTGACAAAAGGCAGTTTACGATTGGAGAAAGAGAATCCAATGGGATATGCGATGATGTATAATCACAAATTATTATATAATATTAGTAGAAAAAAAAAGTTTCATGCGGCATGCCAACATGTAGCACTTTCTTTATATGGAAAACATCCAACATACATTTTGGAAAGTAATAATTTATTATATACAGTCCCCGCATTGTTAATTGGTTTATTTTTATCACTGCGACGATGGTTTCAATATAGGAAGGTAAGGTAATGATTAGTATAATAATTCCAATATATAATGCTGAAAACACCCTTAATAATATAATTCAAGATATTAGAAAACAGGATTACCTAGATTATCAAGTTTTTTTGATTGATGATGGAAGTACAGATAATTCTGGAAATTATGGGGAATACATTCAGAATATTGACAATAGATTTCATTATATATATCAGAAAAATTCGGGTGTATCATCAGCAAGGAACTGTGGATTACAGATGGCGAAAGGAGAGTATATAGCTTTTTTAGATGCAGATGATCGAATTGATTGTAATTATTTTTCAACCTTAATTAAGTCATGTACAAAGTATAATTCTGATATAGCAGTTTGTAATGTCAATGTTGTGAGAAAAAATAGAATAATACAACAATTTTCTGTTGAAGAAGGTGTTTTACAACAAAAAGATGCACTTAATTTATTATTAACGCGAAGAAAAATTAATTCAGGACCATATGCTAAGTTATTTAAAAAAAAGATTTTAAGGGGGTTATCTTTCCCTAATTTGAAGACGTATGAAGACATATTGTTTATTAGAGATGCATTTTGTAATGCTACGTCAATTTCGATGACGGGAAAGACTTCGTATCATTATATAGAAAACAAACAAGGAGCCATGAAAAAATTTATAAAGGCTCCTACTATGGATATTGTCACGGCGACGGAAAATTTGGCTGATTTTATAAAGTCTTATGGAATGTTAGATAGTAAAACTTTTTATATTACATTATCACATTTAATGCAGTATGTTATTCCTCTTGTTTCGTTTCGGGACAAGGACAATGTGTATGCATTTATGTTAAATGTTAAAAAGTTAATAACAAAATATAGAAAAGATATCTTTTTTTGTTCAGCTTTTCCCTGGAAAGAGAAAATTTTATTTGAGTTATATTCTATAGGATATTTGTATGAAAATAGAAAAATTAATAAATTTATTATAAAAAAATAGGAGAAATAGTATGTCAGTTATTTTATATGCCCATGGCGGAAGTGGAAATCATGGTTGTGAAGCAATTGTGCGGTCAACAGTAGAAATGATGAAAAAGCAGGATATTTATATCGCCTCCAGAAAACCAGAAGAAGATAAAAAGTATGGAATAGACAATATTGCACATGTCTATCCTGAAAAAAAATCACCACGAAAATTATCTATAGATTTTGGAAAGGCATATTGGCAATTAAAAGTAAAACACAATTATTGGGATATGGATCAGTTGTTTTATGAAGAAGCATTTTCAAATATCAAAAATTGTAAAATTGCAATGTCGATTGGTGGGGATAATTACTGTTATGCAGACGTTCAATCCTACATATTAATGCATAATATATATTTAAAACGAAATATTAAAACCGTATTATGGGGATGCTCTGTAGAACCAGAACTTCTTAAACAAGATATAATACGAAAGGATTTGGAAAAGTATTCTTTAATTACGGCTCGAGAGACTATTACATATGATGCTTTAAAACGTATAAATAAGAATACAGTTTTGGTTTCAGATCCGGCATTTTCTTTGAAAGCTGTAGAAAGAAAATTACCACAGGAGTTCATAAAAAACAATACTGTAGGCATTAATATAAGTCCTATGATTATGGAAAATGAGAATATAAAGGGGATAACATATGAAAATTATAGATGCCTTATTGATTATATTCTAACAAAAACAGATATGAATATCGCACTTATTCCTCATGTTGTATGGAAAGATGGAGATGATAGAATTCCATTGAAAAAACTTTATGATGAATTTAGTGCTCGAGGAAGAATTACATTAATTAAAGATTGTAATTGTATGGAATTGAAAGGATACATTAAGCAATGTAGATTTTTTGTTGGGGCTAGAACGCATGCAACTATTGCTGCCTATTCTATGGGAGTGCCAACATTAGTTGTAGGATATTCTGTTAAAGCTCGGGGAATAGCTAGAGATATTTTTAATAATGAAAAAAACTATGTTTTACCAGTACAGCTTTTGAAAAATAAAGATGATATTCTAAAGGCATTTTCATGGTTGTATGATAATGAAAAAGAAATAAAAGAACATTTAGAAGAAACAATGCAATCTTATAAAGAAAAATCAATATTTTCATACGAGAATTTGAAAGAATATATAAATTGGTAATATTGCAAAATTAAGTATAAATTAAAAGATTCAGCAGGACTTTAAAAATACATAAGAAAGGAAAAATGATGCTAATTTAAAAACATCATAATAAGATGCTAATGTCAAGATTAGATCAAGGATTTAAGAATATTATTTATGGTTTGGGGAATTCAGTATTAGGCTCAATATTAGGGTTTATTGGAAGAACAGTTTTTATATATAAACTAGGTGAAACATATTTAGGATTGTCTGGGTTATTGAATAATGTTTTTGGAATGTTGACTATTTCAGAATTAGGAATTTCTACTGCGATAGGGTTTAGTTTATATAAACCACTTGCGGAAAAAGACTATGATTCAATAAGTTCATTAATGAGCTTATATCGAAAAGCATATATGATTATAGGTAGTTTTGTTTTAATTTCAGGAATAGTAATCTATCCGTTTTTGGACTTTTTTATTTCCACGGATGAACAACCTTATGGAATAACATACGCATATTTTCTTTTTTTAATTAATATAGTTCTGGGATATTTTGTTTCATACAAAACGACACTTATTAGTTCAGATAATAGGGCTTTTGAAATTGTACCAATTTCTGCGGTGATAACTTTAATACAAACTATTTTACAGATATGTTATTTATTAATATTTTCAGATTATTTTGGATATTTAACAATTCAAATAGTCTGTACAGTTGTAATAGCAATACTCCAAAATCGATATATTACAAAAAAATATGTTCAAGTTGATTTTTATTCTTCTAAAAAACTTAATCAGACTCAAAAACAAATAATAAAAAGAAATATCGGTGGACTAATAATTGCGAAGATTGGAGATTACTTAGTTAATTCTACAGATAATTTAATTATAACCAAAATGGTAAGTTTAGTTGCTACAGGACTGTATTCTAATTATTTGTTAATTCGAAATATTGTTAATGGATATATAGCAGCAATTTTTTCAGGTATTACAGCAGGAATGGGAAATGTTGTAGCTAAAGAAGGAAAAGAAAAAAAAATACAAGTTTTTAATAATATGTTTTTTTGCGCTTTTCTTATTTATAGTTTTGAGGCGTCATGTTTTATGTGTTTATTTAATTCGTTTATTGGAGATATATGGATTGGATGGAAGTATACTTTTTCAAATGCAACGGTTGCAGTTATTGTTTTAAATAATTTTTTAACGGGATTACGTATGCCTATTATTACAATGAAGAATGCAGCAGGAGTTTATATGGAAGATGCATGGGTTCCATTTGGATTTTCAATAGTTAATTTAGTTGTTTCAATTGTTTTGGCACAATATATAGGAATATCAGGCGTATTTGTTGGAACAATTATAGGTAGCCTTTGTACTGCGGATTGGTATAGACCTATGGTTATATATAAAAATGTATTTCAAACTTCTGTTAAAGAGTATTTTAAAAAATATATTATATACATAATTTGCGGTATTTTAGAAGTAATATTAGCATTTTCTTTATGCAACTTAGTTTTTATAGATAATAAATATATTAATTTTTTGGTTGAGGCTTTTATTAGCATATGTATTCCTGTGATAATTAATTGCATTGTGTTTAGAAAAACATATGAATTTATATGTGTTTGTGAAATGTTAAAAAAATTATTAGTGCAATATTCAGCTAATATTAAGAGAAGGTGAATAAATAATGATAAAGGACTTAGTCTCAGTAATTATACCATGCTATAATGGAGAAAATTATATAGATAGATGTATGCAATCCATAATCCTACAAATATATAAAACACTTGAAATTATTATTGTAAATGACGGATCTACGGATAATAGTGAAGAGAAAATACAATCTTGGGTTTATAAATTAAAAAATCAGGGATATATTGTTAAGTATCATTTTCAGAATAATCAAGGATCGGGAGCGGCTATTAATACAGGGTTAAAATATGTAACGGGGGAGTTCCTTACACTTTTAGATATAGATGATTTATATATGCCATCTTCTATTGAAAAAAGAGTAGAGTTTTTAAAAAATAATCCTGAATTTGGTATGGTACGCACAAATGGATGGTTTGTTAAAGAAGATCCTAACGCAAAGCCAATGGGACTTTTTGTGTACGATGATCGAGAAAAAAAAGAAACAAAAATATTTGATGATTTACTTTTCGCAAGAAGCAATAACTGGGCAGGAACATATATGGTTCGAACTAATTTGTTATTTCAATGGTATCCGGACAGAAATATTTATTGTTCACGATATGGACAGAATCTTCAGATAATGCTACCAATTGCTTACGAGAGCAAAACGGGATTTATTGACGAGCCACTTATGAAATATATTCGACATAAAAAATCGTTAACAGTTAGTGAAAGTATTAATGATGATGAAAAGGAAAAATTAGCATGTAAAAACTATTTGGGATATTTTGATATTAGAAAACACATGGTCGATATGTTGATACATGATTGCGACATGCACCAATATTATGTATCTAAAATAGAAATTCAATATTATCGTCAACTTATGTCTGTGGCATTAGAGTTTAAAGATCAAAAGTTATTAATTGATCAATTTAATAAAATTAAAAATATAATAAATCCCACAATAGAGGATAAAGTAAAATATTATTCTATGATTTCTCCAATAAAAGCAATTTTTTATAAAAGTTATAGGAAACTAATTAGAATATTAAAAAAATTTACAAATACAATTGAAAAGTGATAATATAAAATTTATTAGTTGCTAAAAATAGTTCTTATTATGAAATCCTTATTTGTTTCTAATGTGATAAAAATAAACATAAGTAATTAGCGATATTTTAACAAAAGGTATTAAAAATTAGAAGAAAAAGAATAGTTGTAATGAGACCTTGATATTAGATAAGAAAAACTAAAAGAAATTAATAATAAAAGAGGAGCTAACTGGATTTATGTTACAAGTATCAAAAGTATGTACAGGCTGTCATGCATGTATGAATATTTGTCCTAAAAATTGCATATCGATGAAAGACAACGGGGAAGGATTTCTGTATCCTCATATTGACATGGATAAATGCATTGACTGTGGACGGTGTGAAAGTGTCTGTCCGGTTATCAGTGAACCCGAATTAAGCAGACAGACATTAGCATTTGCGATTAAGAGCAGAAATGATAGCGAAAGAAATAAGAGTACTTCTGGAGGTATTTTTCCAATCCTTGCAAAATACTTTTTGAATCAGGGCGGCATTATAGCTGGTGCAGCATATGATGAAAATTTTGTAGTACATCATATTTTTCTAGAAAATGAAGAGCAGCTGCATTTACTCCAGGGAGCTAAATATTCCCAAAGCAGATTAGATGATGCATTTTCAAAGATAAAGGAGCATCTTCAAACAGGAAGAAAGGTTCTTTTTTCGGGAACTCCTTGTCAATGCGCAGGTTTGAAGAAATATTTAGGGAAAGAATATGATAATCTGATGACGACAGATCTTATTTGTCATGGAGTGCCTTCACCTAAGGTCTGGCAGGCATATATTGATGATCGTTCCAAAAAAGAAAATAGCGGACAACGACCGGCTCAAATAAATATGAGATCCAAAGAAAGTGGATGGAGCAGATATGAATATTCCACAGAATTCGTTTACCGTCCGGATCATATAACAAGAACAAAAAACGGACAAGATTTATTTATGAAAGCTTTTATCGGGAACATTTGTCTCCGTAAATCCTGTAGCGATTGCAAAGCAAAAGGTGTAGAGCGATGTACAGATTTTACACTCGGTGATTACTGGGGAATATGGAACCAGCATCCTGAATTTGATGACAATAAAGGAACCAGCGTTGTTTTTGTACATACAGAGAAAGGACGACAGATTTTAAATGAGTTACAGGATCAGATAGATTCTCTGCAGGTTAGTCTTGAGGACGCTTACAAGGAAAACATAAGCATGATAAATTCATCAAAACCACATGAGGCAAGAGACGAATTTATAAAACAAGCGATAGCCGACAATTTTGAAGAGTTGGTAAATCAGTACTTCCCGCCGATTGAGGTGAAAAAGCCAGGAATGATGCAAAGGATAAAAGGAAAAGTAAAAAGAATTTTACACGATAGATAATATGAAGTGCTCCACATTTGTAGAAACGTGGATTTACTTGTATACTGAAGTTTGGACAAACAACAATGGTGACAGGAATTACCGCATACAAAAGGATGCCACTTTTGTATAGGATAATAAAAAATGGTATGGATGTCCATAGTAAAAATTGCACTTTATGTGTAATGGAATCGGGGATCAGAGTAGAAGACCGTATATTTGAGAATATCAAGATGGCAGTAGATTATATAAAAATATCCGGATGTTCAGTGAAAATCTTAAACTCAAGTGAGAATCCAATGATACTTATAATATCGAATGCGGTTATGAAGCAGGGGGCTAGGGTATTCTTTGTACAATCAACTGACTGCGGCAGGAGTTAGATAAATGTGTCATATTAGTACCGACAAACGATGCAATGCTCACACAGAAAGGACAGAAGATGAAGGCTGATGTTAGAAATGTTGAGATGATTACTCAGTGACTGTCACATGGAGAATATCATTCAGCCTATATCTCAACGGAAGAAGATGATTCCGTCAAGAAATATCTGCGTATTTGAGTTGATTATAAGTAGGCACTGAAAAAGATAAAACAAAGATCAACGGACTCTGTTTCAATATGGCTATCACTATGAGAGGATAAAATGGAGCATAGCTCACCTGAAATGGCTGAGATAGTTGAAAATACCGGCGTTGTACAAGTGAGACGCTGGATGAATATATGGCATTATATGACGAACAGAGTGCAAAGATCAAACGGTTTAACAGGAGAATCAAGGAGACTAGCGATTTTGAATGGTTTGCAAAAGGCGGCAATATGTTGCATATTTAGAACTTCTGCCAGGAAAAAGAACGAGCAGTGAAGATGTGAACCGTCTGGGGATTACTGATCGCTAAATCGGAGAACCGACCATCTGAGAGAATTGTTGATTGAAGCGACAAGTGGGATATGCCAAGGAATAGTATAACATAGATTGAAGGAACTAAAGAAGAGGCAACAGAGGAATGAGGCATAGACGATAGTATATGCAGACAGGGGAAACAAGTGGATGAGGAGATGATATTATAGGTTTATCAGATGAGGAAAATATTATATAAATATGGGATCAAAAGAAAAGTAGAAATTCAGGTGGATTTATCAAGGAATAGGGTTGAAAAATAGAAATGGTTAGCTGGAATAATTATTACTTATAGCTGATAGTTATGGGATTTTTAAATTCGGAGATAAGTTGACAATAATAATACATTAAATAGGAAAGAGAAAATGGCAAAATTACAAGCAAATCAAAAAAACTATAAAACTGCTTTTACAAAACATATTCACACATATCTAAATACAGAAGGGAGTAATGTAAGCCGTAGATTATTATTGTGCTATTGTGTTGAATGTGGATTAAAGTGTTTGATTATGAAAAACAATAATATTTATAGAATATCCCAGGCAAGCGAAGAAGTAGCAGAGGTTTTGGGATCACATGATTTTCGGAGGTTATTAAAAGAAGTAAATCAGGCGGGAAACTATAAATTTAAAAATTTTAAGACGGAGTATAATGAAGATGTAACACCGGGGAATTTTCATCAGATTTGCAGATATTGCATAAATCCTAAAAAGGGAAAAAGTGAACATATAAAAAAATATGAGGGAACACTTGAAGAAATAACAGAATGGCTAAAAGAGGTGATATAATTATGAAATTTTATTCGTGGAAGGATATTGAGCGGTTTTGTAAAAAAAATCGCGAAATTTGGGAACAGGATATGGAATTTATTGATGTTTATCCAGATGAAGTGATATTATACTTGAAAGAAAGAGTAGATGAGCAGAGAGCCTTATGCACTTTTACTAAACTATTTCCTAAAAATATAGATTTAAAAAAGAAAAAAATACAACTTGATGATAAAATTGATTCTATAGATATATCTTTTGATACAGACCATGTCGATTCTAAAAAGCAAATGCTGCCATTGTTTGAAAAAGTAATATATGAGAAAAAATCATATCCAGAAAAAAAACTTTCAGATTTAGAATGCCCTGTTATTGCATTTCATTCATATAAAGGCGGCGTTGGAAGAACATTAACATTACTTGCATTTGCAAAGGCATGGACAAATATAAGAAAAAATAAATCCGAAAATAAATTATTGATTATTGATTCAGATTTAGAAGCCCCAGGTTTGACATGGATACAAGGAGATATAGACGAAGACGCCTTTAGTTATTTAGATTTATTAACATTAATACAGGATAATGATAATGTTGATGATATATTGAGTATAGCCAAAAGAGAAATTGGTCGTCTTAATATATCTATAGAAACAGATCAAGAAAAAGTAGACCATTATTTTTTGCCGACATTTCGTTATGAGGAACAATTATATGATTTGTATGCAAGTCCTAACACTATTATCAAATCGAAAAATAAACAATATTATTTGGCAGAGATATTGGCTAAAATAGCTAAAAGTCTTAATATTTCGGCGGTATTAGTAGATTTGAGAGCAGGAATAAGTGAATATTCTGCTCCGTTATTATTTGATCCAAGAGTAAAAAAATATTTTGTTACTTCAACTTCATCTCAGTCTGTAATAGGGACAAAAAAGCTTTTAGAATATGTATCAAAAGGTTTAAAAATAGAAGAGGATTCAATTTTACCAACGATTTTATTGAATATGATTCCAAATGGAATTTCAAAAGATGATATAAACACAATTTATAGCACATTTTTAAGTTCTTTTAAAAGTGATGAAAGAGATGAACAGTTATTAGATAATATCATAGTTGAGTGTCCATTTGCAAGTGAATTAGTTCATTTAACAAGCATTGAGCAAATAATCAATATTTTAAAAGACAGAGAGCTATATGTTAAAATTGAGCAAGTTGTTCAACAATATTATAGTGTGCAAAAAAACGAAGAAATAGTGTATACAGACGAAGAAAGAAAAGTAATATTAAAAAAAATACATGAATATGCAGATAAGCAAATTACTGCAGAAGCAAATGGTGCGTTAGAATTGCTATTGACACAACCTATAAAAAATTTATGCCAAAGATTTAAAGATGATGTACCTAATACAGTGGTTATGGGAGCCAAAGGATCAGGAAAAACATTTTTGTATAGTAAGCTGTTAGAAAAGCAAGAATGGTATAGTTTTTGTGATAGTATTGTTGAAGGAGATGAGGAAAAAGATGAAAAGGCATATTTTATTCCATTAATAGCTCCTAAAAACATGTCACAATGGAGAAAAACTATAGAACAATGTATTCATTGCTGCAATGAAAATGTTGAGATAGCAAATGTGGAGACGTTTGTATATCTTAAGAATACAAAGGATCTTGAGATTTTGAGTAAAGACAAAATAAATTGGGTGAAATTCTGGGAAGAAATGTTGAGTCAATCAGTGAATGAAAAATATAAAACTTTAGATGAAGTTAATAAGCGATTAGGGGAGGAAAATAATAAAATAGTTTTTTTAATTGATGGTTTGGAGGAAATTTTAAAAGATGTTTCTACAAATAAGATTCATCAAGAGGCAATTCAAGTTTTATGCCAAGATATAATGAATGAATTAGCTGTTAAGTATGAGAATATAGGGATGATAATATTTTTGCGTAGTGATATGGCGCAAAATGCAATAACTATTAATTATGAACAATTTAAACAATCATATGCATATGCAGAACTAAAATGGACATCAGATGAGGCATTAAAATTAGCAGTGTGGCTAGTCGGTAAAGCTGTTGATGGATTTTATGATTCTTCTATACCTATCGAGAATGCATCAAAGGAAGCTATTGATAAATATTTGAAAAAGTTATGGGGATTAAAATTAGGAAAAAATAATTCAAATGAAGCTTATTCTTCTAGATGGATTTTAGCAGCGTTATCTGATTTTAATGGGAGATTGCAGGCTAGAGATATTATAAGGTTTTTACAGAATGCTGCATATCCAAGTGATAAAAAGGCTCCATATAGAGACAGAATATTTATGCCGGCAGAAATACGAAAAGCTGTTTCAATATGCTCTGAAAAAAAGATTGAAGAAATTAAAACAGAATACAAAGAATTGGAACCTATTTTTTTAAAATTAGAAAATTTGGAACCAGAGGAAAAAGTATTACCATTAAATTTAACAGGAAATAACGCTCTTTCTAATGCAGAAGAAAAAGTGATGATACAAGAAGGTTATCTGACTAGATATGGAGGTAAATTGTATTTACCAGAAATTGTAAGACATGCATTAGGATTTAAATATGGAAAAGGAGCAAGGCCGAAAGTATTATCATTATTTTTAAAACACTAGAAATAAAAATTTTAAATATATAGATTTTTATATGACCTCGAAGAAATAGATAGTTTCTAATATGGGAATATTCTGAATAAGATTTGCTGGCCAAGTCGTGGTTAGAAAGTTTTCAGAACGGTTCTTTTTTTCTTGAGGTCTAGCACTTTTGTTTCTCATTATTATTGGGATATTTGAGGGAAAAGCTTCCTGTATAATTCATTAGGAAAGTACCAAAGTACCAGATCCAGAGCAGAAAAAGAGCAGTTCGGTTTTACTCAGGACTGCTCTTTTCTGCTCTGAATTTGATATTTTCCTAATAATTGTATCATATCTATTCATCTTGCGGGAATATGAATCCGGCAAAAGCAAGATAAGTTTCAGAGTCATCTGCAAAAGGGGGATCAGCCATGTAAAAATTGTTGGTGATATGTATTGTTAGAAATTAGGAAAAGAATTGATTGAAATGAAATAGAAAAGAAATTTAATCAAAAATAAAGGAGTGTGTAAGTTATCAAAAAACTTATACACTCCTTTATTTTTGATTTTAAAAGCAAGATAATAAATTGTTGAAAAATCAGGAAGCAAGATAGAAATATACATTACTAAGTAAAAAAGATGAGAGAATCGGAACAATTAGCAAAATAGGTATAGAGTAATATGTATAGTATGATATAAATCATAGTTAGAATATTATATAAGATATATTATTGACATTGTAAAACGAGATACGTAATGAGGCGAATGTAAAGTAGAGATTTTATTACGGAAAGTTATTTATGTAAGAAATAGTAGATATAAATATAAAGAACAGATTTGAAAAGTAAAAAAATGTCTTAATAAATCGAAGTTAGTACTTTAAAACATAAAGTTGATAAATAGCTTTAAATTGTCATTTTTTTGGCTTATTTGTCAATTTTTCTAAACAATATATATGATATAATTTAGGAAAATGTAATAAAAATAAACGATTATCATGACAGTTGTAGGGAAGCATCACAGGATGTTGATAAAAAATAGAAGAAGAGTGTAATTTCATTTACATTTATTAATATTGATTAGCTGTACTTGCAGGAACATAATATGTTTCTATTTTTGCTCTATTTGGCAAAACAATTATAGTAATAAATGGATAAGTAGAAAATTTTCATCCATATAAGATTAAAATTAATATATTTGAATGGGGTATTTATAAAATTTTCTGGATTTGGAAATGAAAGGGAAAGTCAAGGCTGGTAGGAGATTCATGACATTTAAGATTAAAGGAAAGGGAATATGATGTTTTGTTTTATTGGGCATTATTTAAGAGTATTATAAAATGAAGGAAGTAATATCTATTATTAGTGCAAAAGGAGGAGTAGGGAAAACGAGTATTGCAGTAAACGTGGCAAATTATTTGGCAGAGTGTGGAATAAAGATTTTGCTAGTTGATGGCGATTTAAATACATACGGAGCATCAATTTTTTTTAAATTAAGAAAGAGATTGACAGAATATCCATCTAATTGTGTTACACTGCAAACTATATTGGAAAAATATATTAATGAAGAGTTAACTTTTTTTAATAGGGGAGAGGAAAATGAAGAGTTTTTTGAAACAGGAGAATATTATAAAATACGAGAAAATTTAGATTTTATTCCAGCAATAAATGAATTGAAATTTAAGAATTATATAAAATTTTCAGATCATAGTATAGAGAATATTGTATCTTCTCTTTATAAACTTGTTGGATTTTGGAGTAAGAAGTATGAAGTAATTATTTTAGATCATTCTGCTGGATATAATGAATTTATAGAACAAATGTGTGAAATATCAACAAGTATATTAATTGTTGGGGAAGATAATCCATTATCAAATGATACAACACATAGTTTAATGGAACAAGTATATAAATTAACAAGACCAATAAAATTATGTATAAATAGATTACCTGATGAAGAATATAATGAGGTTTGTGAGAATAAATCAGACAAGTTAGAGTTAATACCACGCTTTTATGGATTTGAATATAATGAAATATTTGCAGGAAAAATTCAAAAAGGCAAATTGATAAATATGGAACTGAAGTCGTGCAAAGGATTTTGGAAATATTATCCATCTAAGATGGCATTAAGTAGAATTTCAAAAGAAATATTATATGAAAATAGAATGCGAATTGAAGCCTATGAAGAAAAAGCAAATGAATATTTTGAACAGAAAACACAAATAGAAAAAGAGGAAAAATTGCAAAGAAATATAAGTATATGGCATTTCGTTTGGGGAATAGCGTTTTTTATTACAGTAATTATAATGTTCATATTTTGGCTGTTTATAGAAAGAGGAGTACGATATATTTTATTTATACTAATAGGGGAGATAATTGCAGAAATTATTTTAAAAATATGGTGGAGCAAAATAACAGTTGACTATGAAAATGAAAAGCAAGATGAATATAATACTAAAGATGTAGTTGAAAAATCAGAAAAAGATTGATATGAGACGGTGGTGCAAATAAATGTTAGATAATAAAAAAACTCAAAGGGGAAAAATATATACTAGTTCTCTAAAAAGAGAATTATGGAATAACTTGTACAAGCTTATATTAGGAATAAAATATACTCCAAGTGAATTAAAATATATATTAGATGAGTGGGCTAAATTATTAAATGTTCCATTAACTCATAATTGGGAATATGAAGGTTTACATGATGATTTGAAAAGAATAATAAATGAATTGAAAGTACAGGTGGAGGATGGTCAAAGCATTCTTTTATATAAATGTTTTCAAAAAATGTTATATAAAGATAAATTTACAGAAAATCAATTAGATATTTTTTTAGAAGATAATGATATTACATTTAATCAAACTAATTTTATGGTAGAAGGGAGTTTAAAAATGGAAAAAAGAAAGAAAATTTTTATTAGTCATTCAGCAGAAGATAAAGATATAGTAATAGCTTTTGTTGAATTTTTAGAAGATATAGGAATAAGGGAGGAACAAATTTTTTGTTCTTCTATGTCAGAATATGGAATTCCGTTAGAAGCGGGAGATATTTATGAATATATAAAAAAACAGTTCAATACATATGAATTTTATATAATATTTATGCTATCTGATAATTATTATAAAAGTGTAGCATGTTTGAATGAAATGGGTGCAGTATGGGTTTTACAAAATAAGTATATGTCTATTTTATTACCAGGCTTTAAGCTTAAAGTGACACAAGGAGCCATTAATCCAAGAGAAATAGGGGTTAAGTTAGATAATGATATTGCTAAAGTTAAGGGGGAATTGGGACAATTAAAAGATATATTGTCAAAAGAATTTAATTTGAAAGAAATTCGAGAAC
>OGYQ01001037.1_pt1 | contig 17931 bp, 20 predicted proteins | sample 1576641 | NCBI WGS metagenome assembly OGYQ01 (sample SAMEA3541476, study PRJEB24748) | human gut metagenome | biome: human gut; feature: human-associated habitat; material: faeces | place: China | collected 2012
GGCCCGGCCTATGATGCCGCCAAAACGTATGCGCTCACCTTCGGCGGCGGCTTCTCGGAGACCACCGTCATTAATTCCGACGAGCAAGTGCAGGCCTACATCAACGGCACCACCACGGGCATCGACGGCGTGACGCACGACGCGACGGACACCCGCGGCGCGGTGTACAACCTGCAGGGCGTGCGCGTGGCCGAAAGCAGCGACGCCGAAACGCTGCGCCGCCTGCCCGCCGGCGTGTACGTGGTGAGGGGAAAGAAATTTGTCGTACGATAAACTCTATCTTCATCGGTGGGAGCTCGGTGCGCAACAGGTGCCGCACCCTTCCGATGATTAAGAAATTAACGTACATATACTGTCCGAAAGATATTCTCTCGAATATCAATCTTTCCATTCCTAATGGTAAGGTATCTATTCTCGAATACCTTTGCAAGAAATAGATGCTCGGAGACATCGGTTGGAAAATGGTCTACTCCTTGTTCAAGTGGGCAAGAGTCGGGTCCGTCCTGATGCGTTCTTTCTCCGATTCCACAAGTGAGAGAATCTCTTGTTTGATGCGTTTATAGTTGGCTTCGATAGTCTCTTTGAGATTATCGGAGCCATCTTTGTTTGTGAAGTCTACTATCACAGGTATGGGCTGATAGACTTTCATCTCGGCGGAAACCTTTTCACTATCTACAACAATCTCCGCATGGAAAATCTTCTAGTCGATACGTTCATCGAAATTATCAGACACGGCACCGACAAACATGCCCTGCGTGAGGTTTGAAATCTTGCTTGCAGGGATAAGACTGTCCATCTGTGTGGAGATGGAAGTAGACTTAGCGTTGCGGTTGATGGTCATAGACTGACGTTGCTGAAGGACCTTTCCGAAACGTTCGGAGAGAGTTTTCGCTGTTTCGCCTACGACTTGACCGCTAAAGACGTTTCCCACGGTGTTTTGGATAACCTTACTCTCCTTATCTCCGTAATCACGCGTGAGTTGCGAGAAGTCTTGAAATCCCAAGCAGACTGCTACCTTGTTAGAGCGTGCCGTGGCAATGAGGTTATCCAATCCACGGAAGTAGATGGTCGGTAGCTCGTCTATAATGACCGAAGATTTGAGTTGCTTCTTCTTGTTGATGAGTTTCACAATGCGCGAATTGTAGAGTCCAAGTGCTGCTGAATAGATGTTCTGTCGGTCGGGATTGTTACCCACCACCAAGACCTTTGGCTCACGTGGATTATTGATGTCGAGAGAAAAGTCATCTCCCGTCATCACCCAATAGAGAGCTGGGCTTATCATGCGCGAGAGCGGTATCTTTGCCGAAGCTATCTGCCCTCGTAGCTGGTCTTGCGCACCACCCTCCCAAGCATCCATAAAGGGGGAAAGGTAGTTCGCCAATTCATCATAGGCGGTGAGGATGGGAAATATCTGTGCATAGGGGCGATTGAGGAACTCAATAGCGTGTGGAAAGGTGCAATACTTGCCATTCTCGTAGATTTTGAGAAACCAAATGATGGCAGCGAGTAAGATGATAGGCGACTCCACAAAGAAGTCGCCTTGTTTCTGTATCCACGAGCGATTGAGATTGAGCATAATCGTGTAAGCACTCTCGTAGGCATCGGAAATGTCCGTCATAAAACTAGGATTGATGGGATTGCAGCGGTGACTCTTACGTGGGTCATCAAAGTTGATGACGAAGAATTGGGGTTTTACTTCATAAGCATCCAAATGATGGAGCAAATGATTGTAGGCAATCTCTGAGAGGTCAGGAAATTTGTAGTCGTAGATGTACATCGCAAAACCTTTTTCAATCTGTTGCTTGATGTAGTTGTTCACAATGGCATAGGACTTACCCGAGCCCGGTGTGCCGAGAACCATCGAAGCACGGAAAGGATTGACGATGTTGATCCACCCTTTGTTCCATTTCTTTTTGTAGTAAAAGCGTGTCGGCAAGTTCACCGAATACTCGTTTTGCATCAGCCGTGTTTCTTGCATAAAACTCTCGTCTTCCATGTTGAAAACGTCATCCATCAGGTTGATTTTCAGCAATCGGCTCATCCACACTCCAGCCATCAATAGGCAGATATAACCTAGGGACAAAGAGAAGATGTAGAGTGATGCTGCACCTACTGCCGAGATGGGCAAAACGAGCAACCACCAATTGAGAAAGAAAAGCACAAAGCCCACGGCAAGGGCTGAGTAAATCATTCCCCACGTTATCTTTTCTTCCTTGACGCCCTTTGTGCCTAGGCAAGAAAGCCCAAGGAAGACTACACAAAAGAGCTTTGTCCACAGAATGGAGGAGAACAGACCTGTCGTGCGTTGAAAATTGAGTAGGATTTTGTCGATTATAGCCAGCGTGAAGTGCCACGTTTCAAATGCGCTATAACAAAACCAATAGCAGTTGATGAGGAGAAAGAGTACGGATATGCCTCGCATAAAGTCCATTATCTTTCCCAAGGCTCGTAAATCGTCTTCTTGTGCCATAGAGGTATGTGTGTGTGTGATTTATATTTGAATACTATGATAATGCCTTTAGAACTAGTGCTTTCTTCTTCCCAATCGCACCCTACTCTGTCTGCGCAGTTTGCGTTGCCAAGCCGCTTCTTTCCAATCATCATTCCCTGCTGGTGCTGCCAAAGTTTCTAAGGTGTCGTCCAAGAGTTCGTCAATGAGATTGTCGCTTTCTGAGTTGTCGTGAGAAACGTGGGACTTTTCTGAAAAAACGTGGGAGTTTTTTTGAGAAATGTCCCTTGTTTTTTCTCTTCCTTCAGCACCTTCCCCCAGGCTGTTGGGATAACGTGTTTCATCCAAGAAAGGATTCTGTCTGGTGTCTTGCAGATATTGTTCAAAGACGTTGGCAGAATATCCCTTGCCCAAACGTGAACCATTGAGGGCTATCCCTTCTTTGTCGTCTATAAAGGTGACGCCATAGATGCGCCCTGCCTTATTTCTGCGAAGCACCACTCGCAAGCCTTGTTGGATAAGGCTTTTCTTCAAATTGGATTCTGACGAGGGGGAAGTACACATTGCCATAAGTACGCGTTGCCTTACCTTGGGAATATCCGTTTTAAGCGCAGACTTTGAGCATTTGATGTGGTTGGTGATAGCGGTATGTCCCAGTCCTCGACCTAGTTCAGAGGCTGCAATGGGCATACTCTCTTTTTTACCCTCATCATCTGTGAGGAGGTAGACCAGCCCATCATAGCGTTTGCCCCGAACTTCTGTTTTTACCTCTTCAGCTGTGAGATGATAGTGTGCGAGTATGGCATTGAGTTCTCCCAAAGAAGCGAATTTGTAGTGGGCAAGTACGGCACGAAGCACTTTTTCTACCTTTGTTTTTCTATTCTCTACGGACTCATTGAGCGTTTCTTTTGTACTTGCTTTTTGAAGCACTTGCTCTTGGGTCGGTGTACTGGGTATCAGTCCGTATTTTTGCTCTAGAGCATCTGTGATACGCTTGCTTCTTCGCTTTTCAAATCCATCATTGATTTTCTCTCCTTGCTCATTTACGCGCAAGGAAACGATGTGAATGTGTTCTCGCTCGATGTCGTGATGCTTAAACATGATGTAGGGTTGTGAGCCGTAGCCGAGTGCCTGCATATATTCCTCGGCTAAGGTGGCTAGCCTCTCATCCGACAAACGTTCATCGGGGTGTGGATTGAGGGAACAATGGAAGACTGTCTTCTTTGTCCGGCAATGCGTAGGGATAAGTGCCTGCATATCTCGCAGTACTTCTTCCATCTTAAATTCCCCTTCAGCTGATTGATATAGTCCTTTGGATAGAATGACTTCGGCATCTCCTTTTTCCACTTTCTTAAAGTTGTAGCCTAGCGCACCACCTAGGTTTTCTGTGGCAGAAATTTTGGCTATCATCGTTTGCGGTAGTCAATGGTGAGGGCAATAACTTGGGATTGCAGCGCAAGGATTTGCGTGGAATAGTGCGTCAATTTCTCTAGCATCACCTGTGCTGTCTTAACGGAATGATAGGTGTTGAGGGCGCGTACTGCTTGGTTATAGAGGATGCCAATCTTATGTAGTTGTGCTGTGAATTCCGACAACTTTCGGTAGTATTCCACGGCTGTTTTATCCACGGAAATGACCTTAAATTCTTCACCAAACAAGCGAGCGCGCACAAAGTCAGACTTTGTTTTTGCGCCCGAACGTTGGAACAAATCAATGATTTTCTGTTGGTCTTTGGGATTAGGAAGGCGAGTATCCCATCTATCCCAATGTTCTATTGGATTTTGCATCGTAATATGGGTATTATAGAGTGATTAAAACCGACTTTGGAGGGTTTCTTTTCCCCAAGGGGGCAAGGTTCTTTGTCGGCAAAAACGAAGTTTGTCGGACAAAGACACACCTTGCCAGTAAAAAGAGTTGATGCTGAGGAAGCATCCAGCCCTTAGTGGGCTGTTTCCTTCGGTTGTGTTAGAGGTTGTATTTGTTCGTCTGCAAAGTTACAGCCTAAACTTAAATCATTCAATACGAAAGGATTATCCAATTCATCCCTATATTTCCCTCTTTTCTCCTTTTCTTGTGAGTGGACTAAAAACTAAGTTCTTTTGCAGAGTCAAAAGGTCTGTATAGACTGAGCTAAAGACATACAAATGGACTGACTCATTGACTAACTGACCAATTGACTCATTGACCAATTGACTAATTGACTGATTGACCAACTGACCAATTGACTTAAGTCTATGAGTCTATACAGAAAAAAGTCTAAGCATTACGACCTATAAACACGATTCATTATGCAACAGAAAGTATCACGACCTCTATTTTTAGGCTTCGCTTCTCAAAAAGGTGGAGTGGGAAAAAGCAGTTTAGCCGAAGTCTTGGCTGCGGTGCTGTATTATGAGCGTGGGATTCCTCTTGTTGTTATGGATTGTGACGCAACACAAGAGTCATTCTATAAGTTACGAGAGCGCGAGCGCGACCTTATCGAGTCGGATGCTAAGATACAAGCTGAGATGAAAACCTATTTCACGCGCTTAGGGAAGCCTTCCTATACTATATTACGCGCCAAACCCGAAGATGCTCTCACGCTGGTGCAACAATATTTCGACACACAAGGAAGAGGAGAACGACTGGTGATTTTTGATTTCCCAGGACACGCCAGCACAGAGAGTTTGTTGCGCTTTTCTGTGGAGATGGATTTCATCATCTCTCCCATCGAAGCCGACCCTCAGTCCTTAGCGTCTTCTTTTGCCTATGCTCGCACCATCCGTGATTTGGGCTTAGGCTTTGAAGACGCACGCATTGAAGACTTCTTCTTTCTCTGGAATAAGGTAAATCGCAGTGCAAATCCCACGATTCAACAGGTTTTTACGGACTATGCCAAGCAAGAGGGCTTGAGTATGTTTGATACTTGCATCTATCATTCGGTGAAGATTGCACGAGAATTACAAGCTGCAGGAGGAGTCAAGACTTGTTTCCGCAGTTCTTATCTTGCGCCTGCTCCGATGTATCGCGCTGCCCTTGGCATTGATGCGTGGGTGGATGAGGTGATAGAGAAGTTACACCTTATAAATCTTAAGTCTGATGAGTAGTCTGAAGGAACAACGCGATAAAATTTTCCAAGAGAAGCTCCAAGAATTGGGGGATATGGGTACGAAGGAACGAACGCTAGAAGATGCGCCTTTCTATGACAAGCCCGTAACTTCCCTTGCGATTCCTCCAAAAGAGAAAAAGGAGGAGGAGATCACGAGTGAGTCCACATCAACGATTTCATTTTCTCAATATGCAGACCTCTATTTGACCGTCAATAGTACCAAAGGTGCAAAATCGGGATTCACCATTCGCACAGAGGTGTTGCAAACACTGCGGCACGTGCTGAGTGATTTGCGGTCTGACACAACACTCTCGAGTTACATTGAACACATTATCGTGGAACATCTTCGCACACACCAACAATTGCTCAACAAGGAAATTGTCAAACGCAAGAAGGAACAAACCATACAACTATGATTACTGCTTTTCTACTCAATATTTTGCTCCTTTTCTCCATCCTTTGGGTAGCGATGGGGCTGGTTTATACCTTTCATCGTTGGAGAAGTGGATGTTCAACTCAACAGAAAGTTATACCTCAAGCTGATACGCAGCGAGATATACCTCAAGCGTCTGAAGAGCATATCCTTGTGGGCAAAAGCAAAGGATTGACGACACAAATTATTGCTGCGACAACCGATGCAGAAGCCACTGAAACAGCTAGTAAGGAGTCGGTTAATGTGGCTGGTCAAAGTACAGTAACGGAGACCATAGCTGATTCTTTACAACAAGAAATTGCAGAAGACTCCCACAAACAGACCGAAGAGAGTGAAATCGCAGTGGACTATATCCTAGAAGAAGTGGATGAGGAGGAGGTGCTTCGTGAAGAAATCCTTTGGCAAGACAATGCTACTACCGATATTTTGCCCACTAGCATTCTCACTCGCGATTTGGTGAGATTGAATCATTGGCACAAACAAGATGATAGTCTTGATGAGGAGGACGAAACGGAGGTTATCCATACGCTCCAAAGTCTGAAAGGTACGGACTTATTGGCGCAATATAAAACTCAACTCTCCCAAGAAGAAAGGGTGCATCAGAAACTCTTGCAAGCCATTGACAAGGCTGAAAAAGAAGAACAAGAAGGGGCGGAAGAAGAAAAAGAACCTTCTAACTCCATTTCAGAAATAGCAACTCATCCTCTCGATTATTATCTGTAAAACTATCCATTCGGAACAGGAGAACACTGCGGAGGTGTGAGGTTACACACCAATCCTTCCTTTACTAGAGCCTACAATACCTCCCTCTGTTCTCACTTCCACTCTCTCATCCTAGCAATAATCACATTTAATTTCTATCAATATGAAGACAACAAAGAAACTCTCTCTCGTGCTTCTCGCCCTCTTTCTCGTATCGGCAGGAGCTTATGCCCAAGGTAACGGTATGGCAGGTATCAATGCTGCCACAAAAATGGTGACTTCCTACTTTGATCCTGGCACAAAACTCATTTACGCCATCGGTGCTGTCGTTGGTCTGATTGGTGGTATTAAAGTCTACAACAAGTTTTCCAGTGGTGATCCCGACACCAGCAAGACGGCTGCCTCTTGGTTTGGAGCTTGTATCTTCCTCATTGTGGCAGCAACCATTCTTCGTAGCTTCTTCCTCTAATGGCATCGTGGGACATCAATAAGGGAATAGGTCGTACGGTGGAGTTTAAGGGCTTGAAAGCGCAATACCTCTTCCTCTTTGCCGGAGGACTCTTGGCGGTTTTTGTGCTTGTGGTCGTATGCTATCTCTGCGGTATGAGTCAGTGGCTGTGCTTAGGTATCGGCTTAGTGGGTGCCACGCTTGTTGTGTGGCAAACGTTTGCCATGAACCGCAAGTATGGTCAATATGGACTGATGAAGCAAGGGGCAATACGTATTCATCCGCGCTACCTTATAAACCGCCGTACGGTCTATCACCTCATTAGGGATGCTCACATAGCACGGCACTAGCGTCGTTACTTCGACATTCGGGCTAGTCACGTACTTCAAGTACGCTCCTTCGCCCTCTGTCTCAGTGCCTAGCTATTACCGCACTCTGCAAACATTCCTCGTAACCTCAAACAAAAACACGAACATATGCGCAACACCAGCAAAATAAGTACGCTCGAAGCTAAGTTTCCTCTTTTAGCAGTGGAACACGGTTGCCTTGTGAGCAAGGATGCTGACCTCACGATTGCCTTTAAGTTGGAGCTTCCCGAACTCTTCACCGTGACAGAGAGCGAATATGAAGCGATGCACTCGGCTTGGCATAAGGCGATTAAAGTGCTCCCTAATTACAGCATCGTGCATAAACAGGATTGGTTTATCCAAGAAAGCTATGCTCCTGAACTCAATAAGGGAGAACTCAGTTTTCTGGCTCGTGCTTCGGAGCGACATTTCAATGAGCGACCTTATCTCCATCACGCGGTTTATCTCTTTCTCACCAAAACGACCAAGAAGCGCATGGCACAGCAGAGTAACTTCTCTGCCTTGTGCCGTGGGCATCTCATTCCCAAAGACATTGAAGATAAGGAAGCGGTGGCGAAATTCTTGGAAGCCGTAGATCAATTTGAGCGGATTATCAATGATAGTGACCATCTTCGTTTGACGAGAATGACTGAGGATGAACTCATCGGTACGAAAGAAAAGGCTGGACTCCTCGATAGATACTTTTCGCTTTCGGAGCGTCAGCACGCTTCTTTGGAGGATATTCGTTTGGGGGCAGACCTTGTACGTGTGGGCGACCAAATGCTTTGCTTGCACACGCTGAGCGATACGAACGACCTCCCCACAAGTGTGCATACCGATGCGCGCTATGAACGACTTTCTACCGACCGCAGTGATTGCCGACTGAGTTTTGCCGCTCCCGTGGGCTTGCTTCTTTCGTGCAACCACATCTACAATCAATATCTCTTCATCGAAGATAGCGATGCCAACCTTGAACGCTTTGAAAAGCAGGCGAGGAATATGCACTCTTTGGCGCGATATAGCCGAAGCAATCAAATCAATGAGGAGTGGATACAGGAGTATCTCAATTTGGCGCACTCTCAGGGGCTGACTTCTATTCGGGCGCATTTCAATGTTTTGGCATGGAGTGGCGACAAAGAGGAACTGCGTCAGGTAAAAAACGACGTAGGTTCTGCGCTGGCGTTGATGGAATGTAAACCACGGCACAACACGATTGACACGGCTACGCTTTATTGGGCGGGTATCCCTGGCAACGCTGGCGACTTTCCTGCCGAAGAGAGTTTCTACACCTTCATTGAACCTGCTCTTTGTTTCTTTACGGCAGAAACGAACTACAAGGATTCTCTCTCTCCCTTTGGTATTCGCATGGCAGATCGTTTGTCGGGTAAGCCCATTCACTTGGACATTTCTGACCTCCCGATGAAGAAAGGTATTACCACCAACCGCAATAAGTTCATCTTAGGTCCATCGGGCAGTGGAAAATCCTTCTTCACCAACCACATGGTGCGTCAGTACTACGAACAAGGAGCGCATGTTTTGCTCGTGGATACGGGCAATAGTTACCAAGGACTTTGCGAACTCATTCACCGCAAGACCAAGGGAGCGGATGGGGTCTACTTCACTTACACCGATGAAAGTCCCATTTCCTTCAATCCCTTCTACACCGATGACTATGTCTTTGATGTGGAAAAGCGAGAAAGTATCTGCACGCTGCTGCTTACGCTGTGGAAGAGTGCCGACGAACCGCTGACCAAGACGGAAGCGGGTGAGTTGGGTTCGGCTGTGAATGCTTACATTGAGCGCATCCGTGCCGACCACAGCATCACGCCTTGCTTCAACACCTTCTATGAGTATCTCAGAGATGTCTATCGCAAGGAGATGGAGGAAAGAGAAATCAAGGTGACGCTCCAAGATTTCAACATCAACAACCTGCTCACTACGCTCAAACAATACTATCGTGGGGGACGTTATGACTTTCTGCTCAATTCTACGGAGAACATCGACTTACTTTCTAAACGCTTCATTGTCTTTGAGATTGACCAAGTGAAGGACAACAAAGACCTTTTCCCCGTGGTGACAATCATCATTATGGAAGCCTTTATCAACAAGATGCGTAGATTGAAAGGTATTCGCAAAATGATTCTCATTGAAGAAGCGTGGAAAGCCATTGCTTCGGCTAATATGGCGGATTACATCAAGTATCTTTACAAGACGGTGCGCAAGTATTTTGGCGAAGCCATTGTGGTGACCCAAGAAGTGGACGACATCATTCAATCGCCCATTGTGAAGGAAAGTATCATCAACAATAGCGACTGCAAAATCCTCCTCGACCAGCGCAAGTATATGACCAAGTTTGATGGTATACAAGCGATGCTGGGCTTATCGGAAAAGGAGAAGAGCCAAATTCTTTCCATCAATCAGAACAACGACCCTCATCGACTTTACAAAGAGGTGTGGATTGGACTGGGCGGTATGCAGAGTGCGGTCTATGCCACTGAGGTGAGTTTGGAGGAATACTTAACTTACACCACAGAAGAGACGGAGAAGGTGGAGGTGCTGCGCCTTGCCGAGCAACTTGGTGGCGACATTGAAGCTGCCATTCGACAACTGGCTTGGGAGAAACGACACGAGGAATAAATGAACCTCCCTAGAAGCGCATAGAAATCTCCGAGAGAACTAAAAAAATCTCCGATATTTTTCCAAAAACGTGGGAGATTTTCCCAAAAAAGTCGGACGTTTTTTCGCAAAAGTCCCTTGTTTTCTTTACAGTAATCTCACATAGCTAACTCGAATACTCATCATTTCAAATCAACCAACAAATGAAAAAGTACATATTTTCAGTCTTATTGCTTTCCATGCTTTTTTGTGGCAAGGCTCATGCCCAATGGGTGGTGACTGACCCTACCAATTTTGCGGGCAACATTGCCAACACGGTCAAAGAAATTGCCACTGCTGGTAAGACGGTCAAGAATACCTTGAATGGATTTAAGGAGGTGGAGAAGCTCTACAACGACACCAAGAAATACTATGACGCACTCCGCAAGGTGAACAATCTCATTGGCGATGCCTACAAAGTCAAGGAGTGTATCTTGATGGTCGGCGACATTTCTGACATCTACGTCATTTCCTACAAACAGATGCTGCGCGACCCTCATTTTCGTCCTTCGGAACTCGCTGCCATCGCTTCAGGATATACCAAACTCTTGGAACAAAGTGGCGAGAGTCTGAAAGAACTCAAATCGGTAGCCAAGAGTGGTGTTTTTTCGATGAACGATCACGAGCGTATGCAAGCCATCGACCGCATTTATACCACGCTGCGTGAGTATCGCTCGTTGGTGTCTTATTACACTAGAAAGAACATTTCGGTGAGCTATGTGCGTGCCAGAGAAAAGGGTGACCTCTCGGCGGTGCAAGCCCTATATGGTAACACGGCAAACCGATATTGGTAGGAGTGGGTGCTATGGATTTCGCTAGTTTACACGACCTACTGCGCTCTACCTACGATGAGATGATGCCGCTCTGTGCGCAGATGTCGGGCATTGCCAAGGGGATTGCCGGTCTGGGTGCGCTCTTTTACATTGCTCTGCGTGTTTGGGCATCCATTGCACGAGCTGAACCCATCGATGTGTTTCCCTTGCTCCGTCCCTTTGTCTTGGGATTTTGCATCATGTTCTTCCCAACGGTGGTGTTGGGAACGATGAATGCGGTGCTTTCTCCTGTGGTGCAAGGTACAGAAGCGATGGTACATCAACAAGAAAACACGCTGGCGCAGTTGGTGAAAAGGAGGGATAAACTCCAAGAGGCGGCTTATCTGAAAAATCCCGAAACGGCTTATTTGGTATCTAATGAGAAGTTTGACGAAAAGATTGAGGAGATGGGTATCATCGGTCCTGAAGATGCGGTGACCATTGCCGGAATGTATGCTGAAAGGGCTGCCTATCAGACGAAGCAATGGTTTATGAAACTCTTTCGAGATTTCATGGAATTGCTCTACAATGCGGCTGGTTTGATTATTGATACCCTCCGCACCTTTATCCTTATTGTCCTTTCCATTCTAGGACCTGTCGTCTTTGGTATCTCGGTTTGGGATGGACTTTCGGGCTCGCTCAGTGCGTGGTTCTCGCGCTACATATCGGTCTATCTGTGGTTGCCCGTGAGTTCTATTCTTTCGGCTTTGCTTGCTAAAATTCAAGTCTTGATGGTGCAGAAGGACATTGCAGCACTTTCGAGTGCGAACTATGTTCCCGACTCGGGAACGTGGTACTACATTGTCTTCTTCCTCATTGGCATTGTGGGATATTTCTGTGTGCCCACTGTGGCTGGCTGGATCATCGAAGCTGGTGGCGGTATTGGGGCTTATGGTCGCAATGTCAATAGCGTGGCAAAGAGTGGCGCACAAGGTGCCTACACAGGTGGTAAGGCTTCTGCTGCTGGTATGGGAGCTGCCGTGGGAAATATCGGTGGACGTATCAAGGGGATGCTTATTAAAGGCAAATAATTTCAATATACACTCCTATGGAATTCAAATCTCTAAAAAACATTCAGACGGCATTTAGTCAGATTAGGCTATACATCATCGCCTTTGCCTTGCTCTGTGTGGGCATTACGGCTTATGCGCTCTATGCTTCCTACAACTTTGCTCGGGAGCAACGAGAAAAAATCTACGTGCTTGACCAAGGGAAATCTTTGATGTTGGCACTGAGTCAAGATGCTTCTCGCAATCGTCCTGTGGAAGCACGCGAACACGTCAGACGTTTCCACGAGCTCTTCTTTAGCATTGCTCCCGACAAGGATGCTATTGAGCAAAATATGGCACGTGCCTTTGCGCTTTGTGATAAATCGGCTTTTGATTATTACAAGGATTTGGCAGAAAAGGGTTATTTCAATAGTGCCATCTCGGGCAATGTGAATCAGCGTGTGGAAATTGACTCTATACAATGTGACTTTAAGGTGTATCCTTATGCCGTGACTACCTATGCACGGGTCTTCATCGTGCGTCCTAGTAACGTGACGGAACGTAGTCTGATCACGACTTGCACCCTGCAAAATGCGGTGCGCTCGGACAACAATCCGCAGGGATTTCTGATGGAACACTTCGTTGTGCGTGAGAATCAAGACCTTCAAACTTACAAACGATGACACGAACGTATTCTCCCCAACGAATGCTCCGCAGGTGGCTCATTCGTGGAAAGGTTTGGCTAAAACAACAATGCGAACGACTAAGTACGAAGCAGAGGAAAACACTGGTCTATGGCATTAGTTTGGTGTATCTCCTTTGCTCTCTCTTTATGATTGCGCAATTCTTTGTGACTCCTCACGCTACTGCCTTACCTATTCCGAAGAATGAGCATCTGGACAGACCTGCCCTCCAACAACAAGACACGGAATATCAGCAATTAAAACCAATACCTCAATTATGGATAAGAAACAACAAGACCAACTGAAAAAAGGGCTCGTCTTTGGCGGACTAGGATTGCTCTTTGCGCTCTCTATGTGGTTTATCTTTGCCCCTTCGGGCAAGGAGAAAACGGCAGCGCAGCAGGGACTCAATGACAGTATTCCGCAAGCGACCGTGGAAGAATTACCCAGCAACAAACTGAAGGCTTATGAACAGGGCAACAAATCGGCTGAAGAACAGCAAGCGAAGGCGTCACTCTGTTCTATATGGAAGACGCACGTATAGACAAGATTGCGGCGCAGAATGCGGCTGAAGAAGCGGAAAGAGTGGAAGCTTCTCGCTCTCGAAGTAAGATTGAGCGGTCGATGCAACGCTATGCGGAGAACAACCGCTTGCTCAATGATTTCTATGCCACTGACCCTAGTGAGAAGGAGCGCGAAGAACTTCGCTCACAAGTGGCTGAATTGAAGAATGAATTGGCTAAGAAAAATAATAAAGAAGAGAATGAGGAGGAACGTCAATTGGCGCTGATGGAAAAGAGTTATCAGATGGCTGCGAAGTATCTTCCTAAATCTACGCCTAATAATCCTACCGCGCTGAACAATGCTTTTACTCAAGCGCAGGAACGCACTATTGTTGCGCCTTCTTCTGACAAGCAATCGGAAGGGGCAAAGGCGGTGGAGGTGCTTCCCGAACGAAAACAAGTGGTGTCTTCTCTCTCGGGGACGATGAGTGATGCGGACTTTGTCAAAATGTATGGCACGAAGGGGCGCAATCTTGCCTTTCACTCTCTGAACAATGAGAAAAAGAGCGTGGAACGCAATACGATTCGGGTGCAGATTGACCATACCCTTGTTCTCAAAGAAGGGGATGATGTGGTGCTGCGCTTGCTAGAAAATGCACGCATTGGGGATTTGCCCCTTCCTCGCCAGAGTCGCATCATTGCAAGTGCCAAAATAGAAGGATATCGGATGCTACTATTGGTCAAGAGCATTGAACACGCGGGGCGTATTCTTCCTATCAAACTATCGGCTTATGATATAGACGGACAGGAAGGTGTCTACATCCCTGAATTGGAGAACCTCTCTGCCCTCAAAGAAATGGGAGCTAACATCGGGGGAACGATGGGAACGAGTTTTACCTTCGCTTCTTCTGCCAAAGACCAAATCATCTCGGAAACGGCACGTGGGATGATGCAAGGGGCGAGTCAGCTCTTGCAAAAGAAACTACGTACCATTAAAGTGACCATTAAGGGTGGTTACAAACTCTTCTTGATGCCTACCAAATAATCATTCAATCAATCGCTATAAACAATGAAACATTTCTTTTTCTCTGCACTACTCCTCGTGGCGAGTAGCACAGCTGTCTTTGCCCAGAGCAAGGATAAAACCACAAATCTTTCTTCTTCGCTCTTGTCGTCGGGGCCGCTCTACCAGGGATTGAGCCGAAGTGTTCCCAACGCTCGAGTTGTCTTGCCTTATGGCTTGGGGGGGACTTTCGACAAGACTACGCATCTCATCTTTCCTGCGCCTATTCGCTATGTGGACTTGGGTTCGCAAAACATCATTGCTGCCAAAGCGGAGGATGCGGAAAACGTATTGCGCATCAAAGCTGCCGTGCAAGATTTTGAAACGGAGACTAATCTATCGGTGATTTGCGAAGATGGCTCGTTCTATGCCTTTAATGTGAAGTATGCTGCCGAACCTGAGAAGCTCAACATTGAGATGCAGGATTTCCTTGCGCCTACGGCTGGAAGATTGCCTTCCAACCGCTCGGACATCTATTTCAAGGAACTGGGCAGTGAGTCGCCTATCTTGGTGAAACTCATTATGCAGAGCATTTACCAAAGCGATAAGCGCAGGATTAAGCACATCGGCGCGCAACAATTCGGAATGAAGTTTTTGCTCCGCGGTCTTTATGCGCACAATGGATTGTTCTACTTTTACACGCGCATCGACAATGACACGAATATGCCTTTTGCTGTGGACTTTGTGACTTTCAAAGTGGTGGACAAAAAGGTGGCGAAGCGCACTGCGATGCAGGAACAAGTGCTGCAACCGCTTCGTGCTTATCATCAATTATTGGAGGTGAAGGCAAACGATAACGAACGTGGGGTCTTTGTTTTGGAGCAGTTTTCGCTCTCTCAAGACAAGGAACTGCAAGTGACGCTCTACGAACGTGGAGGAGGACGAACGCTTTCTTTTTCGCTTGACCAAGAGGATCTCTTGTTGGCGCAAAAGATTGACAAACTCAAACTGAAATGGTAAGAACTATGAAACTGAAGCTCTTGTTTTCTTTGCTCTGTGCTGCACTAGTGGTGGGATTGCCCACTGCGGTGCAGGCACAGCGTTTGATGCCTAGTCAAAAGGGATTGGAAGTGTCGGCGAGTGTGCCCATTGTAAAAGGGAAATCGCTCTTTAAACAAGACGATTTGGGGCTGACTTTGTCGCTTTCACACTATCTGAAACGTGGTAAATATACGTTCGTGTCGGCTGGTTATGAACAGCAAGCTTTGAGTTATCGCAGTTACCAAGTGCCCTTGCGTGACTATCTCGTGCAGATAGGATATGCACATCCCTTGCTTTCGGACAAAGGAAAGAATATGTTTTTCTATCTTGGTACTTCTGCGCTGGTGGGCTATGAGCAACTCAATCGCGATAAGATGATTCTGCCCGATGGGGCGAAATTATTGGACAGCTCACGCTGGGTCTATGGCGCAGGATTGCACACGAGTGTGGAATTCTTTCTCACGGATAGGATTATTGTCGGTGGAAAAGCTCAACTGCGCTATCTTTTTAACTCGGATGTTCACAGACTTAGACCGACGCTGAGTTTGGGACTTCGCTATCAACTTTAATTTTTACCACTATGAAACGTAACATTTTAGGCGCAATATGGGTGATGGGGGTGCTCTCCTTCGCTGGGTTTTGTCTATCTAGTTGTACTCCTGAGTTGGATGTGCAGCAGGCTTATGACTTTTCTCTGCAAACATTGCCTGTCCAAAAGGACATTGTAAAGGGGGCAGTCGCTGAAATTCGCTGTTCGCTCAAAGCGGAAGGCGATTTTAAGGACACACGCTATACGATTCGCTATTTCCAACCCGATGGGAAGGGGGAATTGCGACTTGATAATGGGACTCTTTTAAGTCCTAACGACCGCTATTGGCTACCACGAAAGGAGTTTCGTTTATACTATACGTCACTCTCTTCTGATCGACAGACGATTGATGTGTATGTGGAAGATAATTTCGGCAGGGTTCAGCAGCTGACCTTTAGTTTTAACAACGAGCGAGAAGAGGGCAAGGATAAGCCTGCATCTTCTCGCCACTAAGAACATAATGGATGCGAACGATAAATTCTTTCATTTTACTTTGTGTATTCTGCCTGTTCTGTCAGCCGACCCTTGCCCAGCGCAGGGTGCGGCTGGTAGACTTGCCCCCTTTTGAGCGTGCAGTAGTCGTAGTAAAATACTTTGAGGGATTGCACAGCTGGAAGAATTATCCGTATGTTGGCTATGGGCATCAGCTACAACCAGGAGAGCACTTCACGGCGGATATGACGGAACGGCAGGCTGACTCATTGCTCCGTGCCGACCTTTGGAAATGCTTTGAACATTCCAAGGGATATGGCAAGGATGCGCTGCTGCTGACCTTGCTTGCCTACAATGTGGGCGTGGGGAGGTTGCTCGGCTATGGCAAGCATCCCAAAAGCCGACTGCTGCGAAAAATAGAGGCTGGGGATAGGAACTTCTATCGGGAGTATGTTTCGTTCTGCCTATACAAGGGTAAGGTCCTGAAAGGTTTGGTAAAACGAAGACTGGTGGAGTTTGCGCTGTTCTATGTACCTTAATTATCAAATACGTCTCTTGCGACATTTTTATGCTCCACAAGAGATGGTTTTTGCCGTTTTCTTTGCCTTCCTCCCTATAAATGAGTAACTTTGCGCAAATTCTATAATGTGCAACTTATGAGACAGAAATTCACTTTAATCACATTGGGAGTAAAAGACTTTCAAAAGGCATTGGCTTTCTACGAGGGCTTAGGCTGGAAGAAATCGCAACAAAGTCAAGAAGCCTACGCATTGTTTCCTTTGGGTGGGATAGTTTTAGGATTATATCCACTACAAGAATTGGAAAAAGACACAACGCTGAATTATCAGCAGGCATCCTTTTCGGGCATGACAATCAGCTATAATGCCACATCGGAGGAAGAAGTCAATGCTGTGATGCAGGAAGCCGAACGGTTCGGGGCAACCATTGTAAAGCCTGCGCAAAAAGTGTTCTGGGGCGGTTACAGCGGCTATTTCAAGGATTTGGACGGCTATGTGTTCGAAGTAGCCTACAATCCTTTTTGGAAGATTGACAATGAGGGCAACCTTGTCATGTAATTCGTCAGACGCAATGACCAAAGAGCAGACCATTAAGGAACTGACGATAATACCCGGAATAGGGAAATCGCTTGCAACCGACTTATGGAATATAGGGATAACCTCCATTGACGACTTGAAAGGCAAAGACCCCGAAGTTCTCTTTACTTCGTCCAACGACTATGCCAGAGTGGTGCAAGACCGTTGTGTGCTATACGCTTTCAGATGGGCGGTTTATTTTGCACAGACACCGCCAGAGCATCGGGAAGAGGAAAAACTTAACTGGTGGTTTTAGAAAGACTGAAAAAAACAGACGTCATATTCTCGCAAATATGGCGCCATATTTTATTGGAAATGACATCATATTTTGCACCTTTGAAGTTATTACATAAATAAATTATAAATATCACATTATTATAATGTTGCGGAAATGAAGAAAGAGGACCTTAATTATGCTCCTTCGGTTTATGATGATTTATATTATGAATTAACAGGAGAGTATTTAGCTAAAGAAGGGACTGCATATGAAAAAATAACAGCAGCTGTAATAGGAATACTGACATCAAAAGGGGTTGTACATGACACAAAAATCCGTGGTTTATCTGGCACACTATATCAAATAGATGGATTAGTTGATCAAATAATTATGATAGAAGCAAAAGACTACCAAAAAAGAAACAGCAAAGTCCCTCGTTCTGACTT
>OGYQ01001044.1_pt1 | contig 17834 bp, 16 predicted proteins | sample 1576641 | NCBI WGS metagenome assembly OGYQ01 (sample SAMEA3541476, study PRJEB24748) | human gut metagenome | biome: human gut; feature: human-associated habitat; material: faeces | place: China | collected 2012
CAGATTGGCTTGCCCGCCCGGTTTTTCCTATACTTAGTTTACTTTATCTATTGTGCGCGGCGGTTTTCCCGCTCTTTATCCCGTTCCCGATGGTCCCGGCGTTCGCCCTTGCGGTGGTGTTCTTCCTCCTCCGGCGGGCGGCGGGTCAAACGGACTTCCTGCACGCGGCGGTGGCTTACACGGGTCACAGTGCCGTCGCAGTCGCCCCAGGCGAAATGATCGCCCACCTTGGGCAGACGGCCCAGCTTTTCCTGCACCAGGCCGCTGATGGCGATGGCATCAATTTCTTCCTGGTCCTTGATGGAGAGTTCCTCGGCCACATCGTCGATGCCGGCAGCGCCGGATACCAGCCAGCTGCCGTCGCTCTGCTGATGGATCTCCTCCACCACGTCGTCGTGTTCGTCCCAGATCTCGCCGACCAGCTCCTCCAGAATGTCCTCCAGGGTGATGATGCCGGCCGTGCCGCCGTATTCATCCACAACAACGGCCATGTGGTGTTTGCTCTCCCGCAGGGTGAGCAGCAGGCTCGAAATCTGCGTGGCGGTGGTGGTGTACAGCGTGGGGCCTACAATGTCCTCCAGCTTGACTTCCTTGACGTTGCCCTTGCGCAGTGCCGCAAAGCAGTCCTTCTCGTGCACCACACCGATGATGTTGTCAATGGTTTCATGATAGACCGGCAGACGGGAGTACCCGCTTTCGGCAAACATATCCACCACTTCTTCCATGGGGGTGTCGTCCTCCACAGCCACCACGTCCACGCGGGGCGTCAGGACATCCTGCACCTCCACGTCGTCAAACTCAATGGCGCTGCGGATCAGTTCGCTTTCCCGGTCAGTCAGCTCGCCGTCCTTTTCGGCCTCGCTGACCATCGTGACCAGCTCGCCTTCGGTGATGGTGTCCCGTTCACCCTTATAGAACCGCTTTGCCAGGAAGTTTTTCCACTGGCCGAAGATCCAGTTCAGCGGGGTGAAGATGGTGACCAGCACGCTCAAAGTGGGGGCAAAGCTCAGGGCCAGCGATTCCGGCATCTCCTTGGCCATGCTCTTGGGGGTGATCTCACCGAAGGTGAGCACCACCAGCGTGAGCACAACGGTGGACACCGTGGGGCCGTACGCCCCGCCCAGTACCTTGGTGAACAAAACGGTACCAATAGAAGAAGCACCAATGTTCACGATGTTGTTGCCGATAAGGATGGTGCTGAGCAGGCTGTCGTACCGTTCTGCCAGCGAGAGAACCTTGGCGGCCTGCCGGTCGCCGGCGTCAGCGCGGCTGCGCAGACGGATCAGGTTCAGCGAAGAATACGCGGTTTCGGCCGAAGAAAAAAATGCCGACATGCACACCAGAATGACCAGTGCAACGATCATAAATATACTGCCATCGTCCATGGGGGAAACTACCAACTCTACTTTCTGTATTAAAATTTTATGCGTTTTGCCTAAAGTACAGTGAACGCATATTGTAATGTATGATACCATACTTCTGCCCAAAACGCAAGCCGCTATGCCTGCAGCGCCCAAAACGCGCAAATCTGCCAAAACCCGACGGTTTTCTTCACAGCAGGATGCCGGGATGCACAAATTCCGGTGCATTGCGCCGGGTGCAGACGCGTGTTATAATAAGGTGAATTTTTGTATCCTTTGGCAAGGAGGCCCCTGATGAATTCCATCTCCACCCTGTGCCGGCGGCATCGCCGGCTGCTGCTGGCCGCCGGGTACCTGCTGGTACTGGTTTTTGCGGTCATGTATCTGCGCGTCACCATCAGCGTACCGCCCGAAGGCGACGACCGGCTGACGCTGAACAAATGGATGTTCGACTTTGAGCGGATGCCCTTCTGGCAGTATCTTCTGCAGGATCTGGCCGAACGGCTGCGGTATTTCACGCTGCAGCAGGTCCGGTTCTTCCCTTTCCATTATCCGTCGGCGTTCTCACTGCTGTTCTTCGGCAGTCTGACCAGCTACCGGCTGTACATCATCGGTGTAACGGCGGCCGCCGGATTCCTGACCAGCCGCGTGGTGGCCCGGCTGAGCCGCAGCGACGCCTTGGCCCTGGGCAGTTTTGCCCTGGCCCTGTCGCTGGCTCCCATCTTCAACGAGGGGATGTACAGCTACTATGCCGTTCCCCAGAAAGCGTTGTTCTGGGCCATGGCCGGCTGGCTGTGTCTGCTGCGGATGCAGGACACCGGCCACCGCCGCTGGGGTGTGGCCGCGGGTATTCTGGCCTTTATTTCCTGCGGCACCTATGAGATCGGCTATATGTATACCGTCCTCGCTGTGGTGCTGTGGGTGGTGCTGTGCCGCAGCATTAAGAAAAGACTGTTGGGCTGTGCCCCCACGGTGGCTGGCACGGCGGTAGCACTGGCCTTTCACCTGGGCTGTTCCCGCGGAACCGGCTCCACCGGCAACGCTCTGTCGCTGAATCTGCCGGAAATTGCCCGGGTCACGGTGCAGCAGATGGCCGCTTCCCTGCCCTTCCTGGGCCCCCTGCTGCAGGAGGAGGACCCCGGCGTCATCACCAACGGCGACAAACTGTGGCCGCTGCTGTTGGGGATCGTGGTGGGTCTGGTGCTTTACTTTGCGGCGCCCCGCCTGAAAACCGCCCCCAAAACCCTGGGCGGTCTGGCGCTGCTGGGCCTGGGCCTTTGGGCCGGTCCCGCACTGCTGCTGGCCTGTTCTGAGCGGTACCAGGCTCCGGAAGCCATCACCTGGAAGTGGGGTTACATTCCGGCGGCGGCCAGTTCTGTAGGCCTGGCACTGCTGCTGGCCGCGCTGGTCGTTTTGCTGGCAGGCGCCCTGACCCGGCTGCCGGCGGTACCGAATGTTGTGCTGCGGCTGGTGCTGGCCGGTGCCATTGCTGTGGGGCTGTGTGCCAACGGCGCCTACACCCGCGCCTGCCTGCGCAGCCACCACGCCCAGAACCTGGAAAATTATTACTTCTTTGCAGACACCCTGAAAGCCGGACTGGCTGACGCCGTAACCGGCGATGACCTGATCCTGTGCAACGAAAACGTCTGGGGCAGCAACCCCGACGCGGAATCTTTCTTCTTCAGCCGGTTCACGGGACGGGAGCTGCACGCCCAGGTCATGGGCGCCGGTGAGGTGCCCGCGGACCTGACCGGCTCCGTATACGGGTACCAGACCTATCATGACTATGGCGGATACGATCTGGCCTGGTGCGGCCGCGCCCAGGACGCCAGCGGCGAGCTGCTGGACACCCTGCAGGTCTATGTGCAGGGCGCCGTGGTGCCGGACAACGCCGTGATCAAGTACAAAGTGCGGCTGGCCGACGGCACCGAGGAAGCCCGCGCCATCTGCCTGCTGGACTGCGACCGGACCGAACGCAATGCCCGGGGCGACTACATCGCCACGGTGGAAGATTCTTCCATCCTCAACGCCAAGGTCATGATCTGGGACGGCTGATCCCCGAAAAGAGGTAAAAATGATGCAACATCCGCTTTCTCTGCTGCGGAAAAACAAATTGTTTGCCGCCGCCCTGGCCGTGGAACTGGCGGTACTTCTGTGGCTGTTTGTGGGGTTATTCGGCCCGGCCTATACGCTGACGCTGACGCCGGACACCTTTAGCAATTCCTTCCCCGGCATCGCCGCCCTGAGCGAGGATGGCAGCGCTCTGCAGATCCAGAACGACGGTTCCTTCGTGAGCGATAAGGAGATCACCTTCTCCTCGGCGCCGGCTGCCCTGGCCTCCGGGGCCTACGACGTAACGGTGGAATATTTCTCCTGCCAGACTCCCGACGCTCCCACGTTCAGTGTGCTGCAAAGCGCCGGTTCTCTGCGCTTTTCCTCCGAGAAAACGCCTTCCGCCGTGCAGGCCGACACGCTGACCCTGGACGACGGCCACCGCACGGTGTCCACCCGGCTTTGGGTCAGTTCCGGTGCCCGGCTGCAGGACCTGACCGCCACACTGCAATATGACGAAGGGCAGCTGTATCTGTATTCCATCCGCCTGGTGGAGCAGTCCATCTATCGGTTGACCCGGCTGGTGTGCTTTGCAATTTTCTTTGCCGTGGTGGATTTTCTGGGTTGGCTTCTGTTTGCCTGTGTGGGGCCCCGCGGCGCCGTCCGCCGCCGTGCCTTGCGGCTGCCGCTGGTGCTGCTGGGCATTACAATGGTCGCCTGCCTGCCGCTGTTCAGCGACCAGCTGTATTTCGGCCACGATCTGCGCTACCATCTGCAGCGTATTACGGCCATGGCGGCGGAACTTTCCTACGGGCAGTTCCCGGTACGGCTAACTAGCATCACCCTGAACGGCTACGGTTACATCAATCCCCTGTGCTACTGCGAACTGTTCCTGTTGCTGCCCGCCCTTTTGTACAATGCCTGGCTGCCGCTGCGCATCTGCTACCAGGTCTATGTGTTTGCCGTAACGCTGGCCGCCTGCGGCTTCAGTTATCTGTGCTTTGCCAGAATTTCCGGCAGCCGCCGGGGTGGTGTACTGGGCGCTGCGCTGTATACCCTGTCGATCTACCGGTTGGTATGCGTTTATTTCCGCGCAGCGGTAGGCGAATACACCGCCATGAGTTTTCTGCCCCTGGTATTGCTGGGCGTGTATGAGATCTACACCTGCGAAAAACCCCGCTTCGCCCAGTGGGCGCCGCTGGCTTTTGGTATGGCAGCATTGGTGCAGAGCCACCTGATCTCCACTGAGCTGACCGCCGCGTTCCTGCTGGTGTTCTGCCTGCTGCAGCTGCGCCGCACCCTGCGCCCCGCCCGGCTGCTGGCCTGGGGCAAGGCCGCCCTGCTGGCCCTGGGGCTCAGTGCCTGGTTCCTGGTGCCCTTTGTTTCCACCACGCTGTCGATTCCCCTGCAGGTCAATGAAGGATTGCCGGGCAAACCCCAGCGGGAAGGCCTGACTTTGATGCAGCTGCTCAACCCCTTTGGTCCCGGCTTTGGCGGCACCTATACGGGTACTTCCACCGATATGAGCCTCACCCTCGGCCTGCCGCTGGTGCTGGGCCTCGCCCTTGTCCTCTTCTGCCTGTTCCGGCGGGACCGCTGGGAACTGCCCCCCGCTCTGCGGCTGACCGCCGGGCTGGGTATGCTGGCCGCGGTGCTTACCTTGCAGATCTTCCCCTGGGATTTTGTGGAAAGCTGGCTCGGCCAAGGCGTTGCCAAGATTGCCGGTACCTTCCAGTATCCCTGGCGGTTCCTCGCCCTGGCCACCCTGCTGCTTTGTGCCGCCACACTGCTGGCTCTGCGGCTGGCCGGGCAGCACCGCCCCGAAGCGGCCCGGCTGGGCACCATCCTGCTGGCTGGCTGCCTTTTGCTGAGCGTCGGCGTTTTCCAGATGCAGTTGCTGACTTCTACCGAACTCTCGGCCAACACCATCAGCCGGGACGACACCCGGGACGTGGGACTGGGCGAATATATGATCAACGGCTGCAGTATCTATGAAACGATCTGGGCCCAGCCCAAACCCGGCAGCGAAGAGCTGAAACTGACCGGATACGAAAAGCAGCAAGGCACCGCCCTGCTGAGCGTGGAGAACGCCGGGGATGCCGCCGACATCTCGGTGCCCATCTTCAACTACGGTCACTACACCGCCGCCGATACCACCACCGGCGAGATTTTTTCCATTACCAGCGGTGAAAACGCCCGCATCGTGCTCACGATCCCCGCCGGCTATTCCGGCACCATCGCCATCGCCTGGAACAGTCCCCTGTGGTGGCGCGGCTGCGAGGCTGTTTCGCTGCTGTGCGTGCTCGGCTGTGCGGTATACGGATGGCTGCGCCGCCGCCCTGCCCGTTCCTGACCATTTTCCACTGCACAAATTTACCGCCCTGCTGCCGCCTTCGATGCACAGCAGGGCGGTTTTACTTGCCCAAAAGTTTTTCAAAAAATTTTACAAAAGTTGCAATGCTTTTCCATTCTGCGTCGTTATAGTATACAGAAGCCCCATTTATGCCATAGCATCGCCAAGTCGTACAAATTCCGTCAGAGCGAACCATCTTTTCTTGTCGGCTTTTCCGCTTGCTTTTGTCGAGGTTTCAGGCGTATAATGATACATCGCCATAGGTATGTTAATCCATCTACTTTTACAAAGGAGTTTCCTATGCGTAACTGGTGTATGCGTCATCCCATTGGTTTTATGGCGCTGTATGCATTGTTTTATCTGGGATGTTTCGGCCTGCTGGAAAAGGCCATCGTGGTACCCGATCTGTGGGTGCACTGCCATCTGGATGATCTGATCCCCTTCTGCAAATATGCCATCATCCCTTATGTAATGTGGTTCCCGTGGATTCCCTTCACGCTGTTCTACATACTGCGGCGGGCGCCCCGGGCGGATTTCTGGCGGTTGTGTCTGCCGCTGTTTGCCGGCATGACACTCTCTCTGCTGTTCTATGTGGTAGTGCCCAACGGGTTGGCCCTGCGCCCCCACAGCGTGCCCGGCACCGACTTTTTTGCCGAGGCAGTGCGCGCATTGTATCGCCACGATACCCCCACCAACGTCTGCCCGTCCATCCATGTGTTCAACTCGGTGACCCTGATGTTGGCCTACTACCGCTGCAATTGCTTTGATGTGCCCGGCCGGCGCTGGATGCGTCCTGCCGCCGCAATCCTTTGCCTTTCCATCACTCTTTCGACCATGCTGCTCAAACAGCACAGTGTCATCGATGTGGTGTTCGGTATCCTGCTGGCCCTGGCGCTGGATTACGCCGCCACCGTGCTGCAGACCGAAACTTCGCCGTTCCACCGCCGCACACACAAACAGCGGCTGCCTGAATGGTGGTAATCTGCTCATACAAAATCCCCGACGGTTTTATCCGCCGGGGATTTTCTTTTGCATTTATTACAGTGCGTATATCAAGATACCCGCAATGATGATGGCCAGTGCCGCGATTTTTTTGGGGTTCATCTTCTCGTGGAAGATGGTGACACCGAAGATCGTTACGTACAGGTAGCCGGTAGCCTCCAGCACCGGCCCCACATTGAGGGGTACCCCCTTGTAGGCCAGCATCGTCAGCAGCGAACAGCCCACAAACAGGCCATAGCCCAGGATGACCCGCCAGTCGGTGTACTCGGCCAGCAGGGATTTGTGTTCCCGCAGGGCGGCTTTTTTCAGCAGCACCTGGGACACCGACGCCAGAAAGGTACTGCAGAGATACAGCAGTACATAGGGAAGTTGTGCCTGTGTCATGACTGGTCCTCCCCTTCGTGGTCGGCTCGTACAAACAGCACGATGCCGATGATGATAACGATAGCGCCCAGAATCTGCCGCGGTGTGACGGTTTCGCCAAACAGCAGGAAGCCCAGCAAAATGCCCCACACCACGGTGACGGCCTTATTGGCATAGGCGGTGGTCAGCGGCAGATGCTTGATGACCTGCTGCCAGCCAAACGCATAGACCACCAGTGCCAGCAGCATGGCACCGTACAGCAGGATGAACGGCACACTGAGAAAGGGCTGCCGTGCTGCCAGTTTGCTGCACACACTGCTGGACGCATAGATGCCCAGAAAGATGTGCAGGATCAGGAACCATTTTGCCTGTTTCACCGGGATTCCTCCTCATGATGCAGATATTCCCGCGCCACATACTGGGGAGCGGCGTTGGCACACATATAGATGCGGCCCACATACTCACCGATAAGACCCAGCACCACCAGGATAACACCACCCAGCAGCAACAGCAGCGCCGTGGTGGACGCCCACCCCAGCGGCGCCGTATGCCGGGTAAAGTGGTTGATGACAATATAGATCATATACAGGAACCCGGCAGCTGCCGACAGCGTGCCGAAGTAGGTTGCAATGCGCAGCGGTTTGACCGAAAAAGAGGTAAAGCCGTTCATCCACAGACCCAGCAGTTTGCCCAGCGTATACCCGGAACGGCCTTCCTCCCGGGCACGGTGATGTACCGGCACATTGCAGATATTCTTGGTGGTGCGCAGTACCAGGCCGATCACATAGGGATAGCAGTGCTCATACCGCAGCATTTCCTCCACCACAAAACGGCGCGCCGCAAAGTAACTGTTCACCACCAGTTCCGGCGGTTTGCCCAGCATGATCTCAGTCATTTTGCTGTTAACCCAGCTGCCCAGGTTGCGCCAGCCAGCCTGCCGTTTGTTGTCGTACCGGGCATAGACCACATCGTACCCGGCCTCGATCTTTTCCAGCAGCTTGCCCACCTCGTCGGCAGGGGTCTGGCCGTCGTCATCCAGGCAGACGATGATGTTGCCGGTGCACTGGTGGAAGCCTGCCATCAACGCGGCGTGCTGGCCGAAATTGCGGGCCAGGTCCACCCCCTGCACATGGGCATCCGCCGCCACCAGCCGCCGGATGGTGCCCAGCGTACCGTCCGGCGAGCAGTCATTGACCAGCACGATCTCGTAGTCATACTGCGGCATCCCCTGCATCGTAGCGGTGACCTCCGCCACCACCCCTTCCAGGGTGTGCTCCGAACGATAACACGGAATCACATAGGATATTTTCTGCATGCTATTGTCCCCCTCTTTTACTGTTGCACTTCCGGACGTTCATACACAACCAGCGCTTCTGTGGAAACCAGCTCCTGCCAGCCGTCTGCCAGCAGGCGGGCCTCCGCATCGGTGCCGTGGTTCACCATGGCATACCGGGAATAGATGGGCTGGTTCTCGTCGGCCAGGTAGGTATTCCAGTCGAATTCAATGCCCATACCTGCCGGTACAGCATACAGATACCCATGGAACACATCGTCGTCATAGGCGTAGGCCAGCGTATAATCCCAGGGATCGTCGCTTTCCCGCGCCTGCACACTCTCGGTCAGGGCGGTTTCCACCGCCGTGATCTGGTCCCCCATCTCGGGGAACCAGCTGGACAGGCTGCTGCGCTGGGCATTCATCGGCAGCAGCAAAATCATCATCACCGGCAGATACACCAACGCCTGGCGGGCATTTTCCACCGTAACGGCCCCCAGCATCAGCATACACAGCAACGCCAGATGCCGCGGCGCGATGTTGTACATAAATACCAGCACCAGGGCAACAACCCCGGCGCAAATCAGCGCACAGACCTTGAAGCGGTACGGGCGGCCGCGGCGGATGTCATAGACAAGGCACCCCACCGTGACCAGCACCATCACCAAAAAGATCAGGCATCCCGTACCCACATATTGAGGGTCCCCCTGCAGCGTAGGCAGGATGCTGCTCCAGGCCGTCTGCAGTTCTTTGCCGGCACGCTCCCACTCGTAACTGATAGCTCCGGCCACGTCACCGGACAGCAGACGCTGCACGCCCCCAAAATCCATTCCGCCGCCGCTGAAATAGGGCGCCGACAGTTTGGTCATGGAGAACAGTGCCAGCACAAAGCTGCCCGCCGCAGCCGCGCCACAGATTGCGCGGTGGCGCCGGGGGCCCTGCCACAGCGCTGCCAGCGGAAACGCCCAGAACAGCAACGCATAGGGGCGAAAAACCGTTTCCAACGCACAGGCCGCCACCGCCACACAAAACCAGCCACGGTGATACCGGCGCAGCAGCGCCGTGGAACTGCCCACAATGACCAGAGCCAGGGCATAGTGCAGTGCCTCAGAGGAGCCGCAGAACACCAGGCTCAGCGGCAGCCACAGGCAGACCAGCGTAAGCCCGCAGACCATCTGCTGCCAGATCTGCAGCCGGGCCGCGCGCACGAACAGCGCCATGCCCACAATGGTGAAAAACAGGTTACACCAGAATACCGTATTCACGCTGCTGCCGAACAAAAAACCGGGCAGCGCATACATCCAGATGAGGAACGGTCCCCAGGTCCCGTAACGGCCGATATCGGCGTGGGTTTCCTGATAGCCGAAATATCCCTGCGGCCCGCCGTGAGTCAGCACGCTGACCACCTGCCGGTTGTAGATGACCTCGTCATTGTCCATGTTGGGAGCCATCCACACCTGGTTCAGCGGTGTGCGGTAGGCCAGGGAATAAAACACCAGCAAAAACAGGACTGCCCCCAAAACGCAGAACAGCGCATTGGGGGTCTTTTGCAGCCATGCCTGGCAGCGGCGTATCCTCTTGTTTTTCCACACGATCAGCATACCGACTCTCCCGGCTTTGCCCCCGCCAGTTTGGCCATAAACACAACATCCCGGTAGCGCCCATCCAGCACTACCATGTCATGGAAAGTCCCTTCCAGCACAAAACCGGCTTTCTCGTAGCTGCGGCGGGCCGGCAGATTTTCTGCCAGCAAACGCAGGCTGATGCGGTGCAGCCCCAGCGTTTCAAATCCGAACCGCGTGAAAAGGCGGGCGGTTTCGGTACCGAAGCCCTTGCCGCGGGCCGCGGGTTCCCCGATGAAAATACCGTACTCGGCACTGTGGTTGGCCTGGTCCACATCCCGATAATACACAGACCCCACCGCCTGCCCGGTGGCCTTATCTTCAATGATATACTGCACCACCTGACCCGTGGCCACCTTGGTGGCCAGCCAGTGACGGTGCATTTCCGGCGTAAACGGTTCGCGGAAGATAAAATTCTGCATCACCGACGGTGTGTTGCGCCAGGCCACGATAAGGTCGGTATCCCCGTCGGTGATGGGGCGCAGCACCACCAGCCGCCCGATAAGGATCGGAAGTTCTTGCATAGGTTTCAGTCCTCTCTTATCCCCGCTCGTACACGGTACAATACTGCCCTTGGTACAGCAGCGTCCAGCCTTCTTCCAGCAGACGCTGCTCTACGGCACTGCCGGAAGAAGTCATCATATAGCGCGATTGAATGGCGTGTTCCTCGTCCTCCAGGTAGGCGGCTTCGTCAAACTGAAGTCCCATCCCGTCCGGCACAGCGTACAGCATCCCCACATGGGCACCGTCCCCGAAAGAATAGGCGACGGTATGCTCCCAGGGGTCCTCATCGGTCACCTCGGCCTGGCTGGCGGTAAGCGCCGCCTGCAAAGCCGCACTCTCTCCGGCAATGCCCTCGTGCCAGACCGGCACACCAAATCCGCCGTTGGCCGTCAACCCCAGAATGCCCGTCAGCGTCAGCACCACAGCGCCCGCCGCGGTCCCCACCGACGGCACCGGGGATTCCAGCACCAGCGCCGCCAGCAGCAGCACATCCAGCACCAGCGTATGGCGGGAGGCTTCGGTAGTGCGGTACATTACCATGAGGGCAAAGAAAATCACCACCGCCGCAGCCAGCGCGCAGCCCTTCCAGAACACCGGCCGGCGGTGATACCGGTCCCACACAAGGCAGACCACCGTCACCGCCAGCAGCAGGAAAAAGGCCAGATAGTATCCGCCGCCCTCGCCCCGCAGTGCGCCGGCGATCTCCTGCCCCACCTGGGTGAACGCAGTCACCAGCTTATCGGCCGTATAGCGCACCGCCGAAAACACCTGCAAACGGGCCAGCATCCCCAGCGGGGCGGTATCCACGTTGGTAAAAAAGTAGGGGGCGTAGAACTTGGACATCAGCACCAGCGTGGCAGCCAGTGAAGCCACCGCCCCCGCCGCGCAGCGCAGCAGTGCGCGCCGGTGCGGCCAGGCCAGCACCAGCGGATACAGCCAGTACACCGCGTTGTAGGGCCGGGCCAGAGTGGCTGCGGCACAGAGCACACACAGGGCCGCCCAGGCCGGCTTGCGCCCGGTCCGGCGCACCAGCACCGCCGTGCCGGTGATGCCCAGGGCCAGCGCGTAGTGCAGCGGTTCCTGCATGGCGGAAAAAACGTACCGGATGGGGGCGTTCAGGCAGGCCAGCACCACGGCAAACGCCGCCTGCTGCCAGACTTTAAGACGGGCAGCCCGGGCAAAAACCAACCAGCCCGCCACCATAAAGAACAGATTGCACCAGATGAAGGCGTTCTGCCCCCGGAAGAAAAAGCCGGGGATGGCATACATCCAGAAAATGGCCGGGCCCCAGGCCGCAAAAGTACCGATGTCGGCATGGGACTCGTTGAATCCGAAATATCCCTGGGGGGCGCCGTACTGTACCACCGCCGCCAGCTGCTTGCTGTAAACGACCTCATCGCTCCAGGAGCTGGCCGGCAGATAAATCTGCGTGACCGGCACCTTGTAAACGATCCACTCGTACAGCAGCAAAAAGGCGAGCGCGGCAGCCAGGGTAGCCGCCGTGCCCAGCCAGAAAGACTTATTGCGCATAGAACGCCAGCACCTGCTCAATGACCTGATTGCGGTCGGCTTCCGTCAGGCCGTAATACAGCGGCAGACGCACCAGGCGTTCACTTTCCCGGGTGGTGTAGCGATCCTCGCCGTCAAAGCGGCCGAACTTGCGGCCCGCCGGGGCGGAATGCAGCGGGATGTAATGGAACACTGCCAGAATCCCGTGATCCTTCAGGTACTGGATCAGCGCCGTGCGCTCCTCCAGATCCTTGCACTTGAGGTAGAACATATGGGCATTGTGCACGCAGTCCTCCGGAATGGTCTGCACTTCCACCTTGCCAGCCTCCACCAGCGGCGCGAAAGCCGTGCGGTAGGCGTTCCAGGAAGCCATGCGGTCGTTGTTGATGTCATCCGCGTGGAGCAGCTGAGCCCACAGGTAAGCCGCATTCAGTTCGCTGGGCAGGTAGCTGTCGCCGAAGTCCACCCAGGTATACTTGTCCACCTGGCCGCGGAAAAATTTGGCCCGGTTGGTGCCTTTTTCACGCAGGATCTCGGCCCGCTCGTTGTAGTCGGGATTGTTGATGACCAGCGCGCCGCCTTCCCCCATGGAGTAGTTCTTGGTTTCATGGAAAGAGTAGCAGCCGAAATCGCCGATGGTGCCCAGCGCCTTGCCTTTGTAGGTGCTCATGACGCCCTGGGCGGCATCCTCCACCACCATCAGGTTATGGCGGCGGGCAATATCCATAATGGCATCCATCTCACAGGCCACGCCCGCATAGTGCATGACCATGATGACCTTGGTTTTGTCCGTGATGGCCGCTTCGATCTTGGTTTCGTCAATGTTCATGGTGTCGGGCCGGACATCCACAAACACCAGTCTGGCCCCCGCCAGCACCGCCGACGTGGCCGTGCTGGAGAAAGTATAGCTGGGCAGGATGACCTCATCCCCGGGCTGCAGCCCGCACAACAGCATGGCCATATCCAGCGCGGTGGTACCACTGGTCGTCAGCAGCACCTTCTGGGCGTTGAAGCGCTTCTCCAGCCAGGCATTGCACTGCTTGGTAAAGGAACCGTCGCCGCAGATCTTGTGGGAGTCGATGGCCTGCTTCACATATTCGATCTCGTCCCCGACGCAAGGGGGTACGTTAAACGGAATCATAGGTAAGCCTTCTTTCTTGGGCTGATATTTGACAATTATAAGTAGTATAGCATATTCGGGCCGATTCTACAACCTTGCAGTCCCGCAAAATTAGTCCTTGACGCGTGCTTCGTTGTAGGCCCGCAGCATGAGCACCGCGTACCAGAGCAGCAAAACGCTGAACACAACAAAGGCCCCCGATGAGATCACCGTCGGCAGCCCCAGAAGCCGGGAAACAGTATAGACGGCCAACGGCACCATGGCAACACCCGGCATCAGGCGGTGGGGCTGCCCGGCCTGGCGCAGCATCAGCACCGTGGTCAGCAGCAGGACCCACAGGTCCGCCGCCCGCAGCAACGGCATCAGCCAGGTCCAGACCCCGCCGGTCTGACTGCCGCACAAAATCAGTTCCAGCACCAGCTGCACCGTCCCGCAAACCAGCGGCAGCACGGTGCGGCGGCAGATCAGCAGGTACCCCACCACGGCCAGCACCGTAAGGGAAAGTTCCTGCAGCTGGGTGTTCTCCGGCACGGCCAGCAGGGCCCGCCCCGCCGCCGAAATTCCGATCAAAAGGTAGGCCAACGCCAAACGATTGCGCTTATCCATCGTATTCTCCTGTGCAAATTTTGTTGATTTTCCTAATCATAGCACGAACCGACAGGGCTTGCAAGGCAGCCGCTGCCGGCGTATAATAAGTTCTATTCCCATTTTGGAAACGAGGTTTTTGGCATGGAATTTTCCCGTCGTTTGGATTTATTCGGTCCCGAGATCTTTGCCGCACTCAACGACAAAAAGGTTGCGCTGGAGGCCGAGGGCCGTCATCTGTATAACCTGAGCGTGGGCACACCGGATTTTGCCCCGGCACCCCATATCAAGCAGGCGCTCATCGAAGCCGCCGGGGAGGACGAAAACTGGAAATACAGTCTGCGCGATCTGCCGGAACTGCTGGACACCGTCTGCGCCTACTACAAGCGCCGCTTCGGCGTGGATACCATCACCCCCGACCAGGTGATGAGTTTTTCCGGCAGCCAGGACGGCATCGGACATCTGGGGCTGGCGCTTTGCAACGACGGCGACGTGGTGCTGCTGCCCGACCCCTGCTACCCTGTCTTCATGACCGGCTGTATGCTGGGCGGCGCCAAGCCCTGGTACTATCGCCTGACCAAAGAAAACCATTTCCTGCCGGATGTTTCCTCCATTCCCGAGGAAGTTGCCCGCGCGGCCAAGCTGATGCTGGTGAGCCTGCCTGCCAATCCGGTGGGCAGCATCGGCACGCCGGAACTTTACGCCGAGATCGTGGATTTCTGCCGCAAATACGACGTTCTGCTGGTACACGACAACGCCTACAGCGACATTATTTTTGACGGCGCCCACGGCGGCAGCATCTTCAATACCCCGGGTGCCGAGGAATGTGCGGTGGAATTCTTCAGCCTGAGCAAGAGCTTCAACGTAACGGGCGCCCGTATCAGCTTCCTGGTGGGCCGTCGCGACGTGGTAGCCGCCTGCAAGAAACTGCGCACCCAGATCGACTTCGGTATGTTCCTGCCTGTGCAGAAAGCCGCCATCGCCGCCATGACCGGACCGCTGGACGGTGTGCAGCGCCAGTGTGCCGAGTATCAGCGCCGTCGGGACGCCCTGTGTGGCGGTCTGCGCAGCATCGGCTGGAACGTGCCCGACAGCCACGGCAGTATGTTTGTGTGGGCCCCCATTCCCGCCGGGTATGAGAGCAGCATGGCATTCTGCCTGGAACTGATCGAGAAAGCCAACGTCATCTGCACCCCCGGTTCCAGCTTTGGTCCCAGCGGTGAGGGCTATGTACGTTTTGCCCTGACGATGCCGGTGGAAAAAATCCAACAGGCTGTGGCAGCCATCGCCGCCAGCGGCATGATCCGCTGATTCAAATTTTGCACAAATATACAAAAATTCCCCGTCGTTACCATTCAACGGCGGGGAATTTCTGTGTTTTCAGTTGAGCTGGCCGTTTTCTCGCACGGCAGCGCGGAGTTCCTTCTGCAGGGCAGGGGTCATCTCCACCTTTTTCAGCATGGCTGCCAGCAGTTCCGGGTACTGGCTGGACGGCAGCTGCTGCGAAACGACCTCCGCAAGATATTCTGCATGCGACATGGCCGGTTCAAAGGTGCGCGCATAGGTCTTGCCGCTGCGCACAAAGCCTACCTCTTTCAGTACGCCTTTTTCCATCAGGCTGTTCAGCATAGAAAAAATGGAGCGTTCCTTCCATTTCCGATCCACACAGGTGGAAACCACCTCGGTCTGGGCCATCGGGTGGTCTGCCTGCCAAAAAATTTCCATGATCTGCTGTTCACTTTTCGTCAGATGCACGACAGTCTACTCTCCCTCACTATATAATATTATCACTATATGATATTAAGATAGTATCTGCTTTTGATTGAAATGTCAATGCATTTTGAACAAATTTTATCTCCCATTATTGTTATTTAATAATTTTTTCATATTCCTTCACATTTCCGTCACACGCATATAACATTGCCGTATTTCGTCGATATACCGAATGTTTATTCCGTATTTCTGCATAATATTCTTTTTTGTTTTCCCCACGGATTTTCACCATTTTTTCATCAAAGCACCCCTATATGAATCCATTTTTGCACACCCTTTCGCATGGACTTTCTGCTCATACCTTATTCGGTACAAGTTTTGTTTTTCCACCGCTGGGAAAGTGTTTCCAGCGCCCGTTTTTCCAACCGGGAAACATAGCTTCTGCTGATGCCCAGCCTGGCGGCAATCTCCTGCTGGGTCTGCGGTGCCCGGCCGTCCAGCCCGTAGCGCCGGGTCAGCACCTCCTGTTCCCGCCGGGGCAGCGTTTCCACCAGCTGACGCAGCCGCGCTGCGTCGGCGCGCCGCTCGCAGTCATCCTCCATGACAGCCGGGTCGGGCAGTGTATCGGCCAGCGTCAGCTGCCCTTCGCTGCCTTCCAGCGGTTCCTGCAGGGAAAGCAGCGTTCCTTCCCGGCGTGTGCGGCGCAGTTCCATCCGCAGTTCATTTTCAATACACCGGCTGGCGTAACTGGAAAACTTACTGGCACGGGCCGGATCAAAGGTATCCACCGCTTTGATGAGGCCGATGGTTCCAATGGAGATCAGATCATCCTGCGCTGCGGTGGCTGCGTAGTACTTTTTGGTCACATGGGCTACCAGGCGCAGATTGTGCCGGATCAGCCGATCCCGCGCCCGGGCGGCTTCCTCGCCCCCTGCCCGTAACGCCGCAAAGGCTTCCTTCTCTCGCGCAGGCGAAAGCGGCCGCGGAAAGGAACCGCTTTCGAGATGCAGCATCAGATACAGCACATGCCCGGCCGCAGCCTGCAGGAACAGGCTCAGAATCTCGAACATACCCCCACCCCCTGCCCCAAGGTATGCAGAATGCGCCGCGCTTATGCGCCAAAAAAGGACAAGACCTGCACATTCCGCTTTCCGGCATCTTGCGATTGCGGGATCCGCACGTCCGGGCAAGGCGCGCTTTTTTGTGCCGGCAGAACGTCGCTTCGTTTGCACTTGTACATTTTTTTCGCTATACTGATATCAAGCAGAGAAAAATCCTCGGGCGCTCTCTGCAGTGTATATTCCAACTGCAGGAGAGCGTCGGGAAAGGCAGGACATCGTATGATCTTTTATTTTTCCGGCACCGGCAATTCCCGATGGGCGGCGCAGCAGCTAGCCGCACAAACCGGCGACCGGGCGCAGGATATTGCCCGGCTTTGCACCACTCCCGACTATACCGCCGAGGAGCAGATCGGGCTGGTGTTTCCCGTGTATGCTTGGGGCGCACCGGAACCGGTGCTGACGTTTGCAAAAGCTCTGCCCGCTGCGGATGTTTTCTCCTTTGCCGTGGCAACCTGTGGTTCAGAGGCCGGACACACGCTGAAAAAGCTGTCCAGAGTCTTTCCGCTGCAAAGCAGCTACAGTCTGATCATGCCCAACAACTATATTCTCGGTGCCGACGTGGATGACGAAGCCACTGCCCGTGCCAAGATTGATGCCGCCGAGAAGGAACTGGCCGTCATCGCGCAGGAAGTGGCCGCCCGCCGCCCGGTGTACCGGGTTGCCGAGGGCAGCATACCGGTGCTCAAATCCGGTATTGTGAATTTCGGGTTTAACAAGTTTGCCCGCAGTACCAAAGCGTTTTATGCCACCGGTGCCTGCAACAGCTGTGGTCGTTGTGCGCAAAACTGTCCGGCCGGCACCATCCGGCTGGAGGCCGGGAAACCGGTGTGGAGCACTGCCTGTTACCAGTGCCTGCGCTGCCTGCACGAGTGCCCGCAGCAAGCCATCCAGTACGGTAAGGGAACCGAAACCAAAAGCCGCTACACCATCGGACTGTACCGGCAGGCATGACGCCCATTCAGGAAAAAAACACCCGGACCGCGGTCCGGGTGTTTCTTTGGTTCTGGTTGTACGGAACCGTACCGTTATTTCAGCGCAGCGCCATCGCGGAAGGCATTGCCCACCTTGTCGCCCAGTTTGCGGTAGGCATTGTGGATAGGGTCAAAGGTGATGGGCTGCAGCTTGTCGGGATCGATCTTGCCATCGGCGTCCAGCACCGCTTCGTCGGCGCTGACATTGACGATCTCCCCCACCAGGCGGCAGCTCTCAGGGTCATAGCTGACCAGGCGACATTCCACCGTCATGGGCAGTTCCTC
>OGYQ01001046.1_pt1 | contig 17828 bp, 11 predicted proteins | sample 1576641 | NCBI WGS metagenome assembly OGYQ01 (sample SAMEA3541476, study PRJEB24748) | human gut metagenome | biome: human gut; feature: human-associated habitat; material: faeces | place: China | collected 2012
GCCTGCCTTTCGGGCGTGGAGAAATTCCGGCTTTCAGTTTTGCTTGTTTGCGGTTGTACCGATTAATCCAACTCTTGATTTGCGATTTGCTCAACCCTAACTGATCTGCTATTTCTTGCCGTGTTGCACCCTTTTGCCGCATACTTAGGATTTCTTCTTCCAACTCCTGAACATGTGTGTATTTTCTTCGTGACATACGAACACCCCCTGTATAGGTTTATTTTCCTACACAGGGGGCGTTTTGTCTATTGTCTGTTTTTACTGGTTCGGTTCATTCCGACCGGGTCATCTCATTTTATAAATATCTGTTGTTTTATACCACATGCAAGGCAAAGACGCCCACCGGGCGGGGTCCCCACGTCCGTGTGAACCGTATCCGAAGCGCTTGAATCTTTTGCTTCTTCGGCAAAACCACCGTTATCAACCGTTTTCGATTGTCTTTCTGTTCCCATATCGGTTTCCAACCGCTGCCGTCCCGCGACACTTCCACGATCATATCCCGGGCAAGCTGTGGGGGCATTTCCCGGTAAAGGGTCAGTTTATGGCTGTCCTGCCATTGAGCGGCATGACTGCTGGGACGTTCGGCACATAGTTCCGGGTCCAGATACAGCCGCAGCTGCTCCAGATTCCGAGTCTGCGGCCACTGCATCGTGATGCAGGGTTCCGGGTCCTGGGGCGCCGCACACCACTGGTTGGCACCACCCCAGGGGCGGATATATCCGTTGACCAGCTGCTCCGCTCCGTATAAGGACTCTGGCGTTTTGTATTCCAGCACCGGTTCTCCGCACACAGGCATCCCCTTTTCTCCGCACACAAATCCTGTGCGGAGTGGCTGGCACAAAGGCAGTTCCGCGTCAGGTGCAGCCTCCAATACCAGTGTGCAGAACCTTCCCGCTTGTGCCTGTATTGGCAATTTATGATGACCCGCAGGCAATTTCCAACGGTATTCCCGTATCTTCTTCCCGGGGCAAAGGTAGTTGGACAGCGGTGCCGAATACAGCGTACCGTACAGTGTCTGCGGTGCATGGAGGGTCACCGACAGCAGAACCGTGCCGTCCACACCGGGGAAGGTCACAAATCCGCCTTCTTCCAGAGACATCGTTCCCGTCGGCGTGCCCGCCCGACCATCATGAACACTGGTCACAGTCAGTTTTGCTTCGTGTGCCAGGTTTGCACTTTCATCCGCTTGCAGCCCCGGTACAAACAAATCTTCCCGCAACAGTTGCTGGCGGAGTTGGGCCACCTGCGCTTTGGTCATTTGGCCCGGCACCGTGTGCCACATGGCACAGGCTGCCGCCAGCATGGCCGCAGCTTGCCCGGAAAGCGCACAGGTATCCATAACCCGGGTGGAAAAAAAGGCTTCCCGTTCGGTACCGATGCACCGCCCCGCAAAAAGAAGATTTTCCACCTGAGAATTGTACAAGCACCGCAGCGGAATGGGGTAAACCGGCACAGGGGTCTGCACGCAGTTGGGAGCGTCGGCATCCAGCATACCGCCGGCCGGGTGTACGTCCAGATACCACCCGCCATAGAAGGCTCCGTCCTCAAAATTACTTCCGCGCAGGACATCCTCCCCCCGCAACAGATAGTCGGTGACCATACGGCGGCTTTCCCGTTTGCCGGGGATGCTGCCGATCCAGCTCAAAGTGTAACAGTCTGCCTCAAAGCGCCCGCTGTTCTTGATATAATCCCACACGCCCAGGACCAGACGCCGCAGTTCCAGGGCAATGTTCCCATCTTCTCCAATGGTATCCTGCCGGCCCCCCAATTCAAACCACCAGCAGTCGCTGCCACTCATGGTTGGTTCTACGATACGTCCGCCGCCCTGCAGCAGCGCTTCCACTTTTTCCCGGGACCAGGCATAGGCAGGTGCATGGAAAGTAACCGGGTGGTCGGTCTTTTCCGTATAGAACAAAAGGGAACTTCCCAGCAGTTCAAAGGGCGGTTCCGGCTCCTGCCCCGGCGCCACCAGCTGTTCCCCCAGATAGTATGGCAATTCCGCCAGGGCACCCAGTGTTCCGTCACCGGTCGCATCCAGGAACCAGTCGGCTGCTACCCTGATCTTTTTTTCGGTTCCCTGCTGTACGCCCTCCACGGCGCATACCCGGCAGCCATCCCGGTGCAGGGTATCCACCTGGGTATTGAGCAACAGGGTCAGGTTGGGTTCCGCCAGCACCGCGTCCAGCAGCACTTCATCCCAAAAAATCGGATTTCCGTCCGGGTTGCGGTAGAGGTTTTCCAGTTTCAGTTCACCCCAGATACCCATTTCCTCGGCATAGAGGTTTCCTGCCCCTACAGCCCCCCGAGCCCAGACGCGAATCTCACTGCTGGAGTTTCCGCCCAGTACCGGACGATTGGTGACCAGCAGCGTGGTAAGCCCTTGCCGGGCAGCCGCAATGGCGGCGGTAACGCCTGCCGGGCCTCCGCCTACAACGGCCAGCTGCACACGATAGTTTTGGGTCCGCATAGAGTTTCTCCTTTACGCCTGGGGTGGCAGTACTCCGTTGGCCAGCAGCTCTTTCTGCAGGCAGTCCACATCCAGCGCACGGGGCTGAATCCCCTGCTTTACACACAAAGCCGCTGCAACACCTGCTGCCTGCCCCATGTTGGCACAGATGGGCATAACCCGGTAATTGGCGTGAGCCATGTGGGTGCCGGAAATGTTCCGACCGGCCAGCAGCAAGCCATCCAGCGTTTCGGGAACCAGACAGCCGTAAGGAATGGTGTAGAACGTAGGATCAAAAGCATCCTGCTGCCCGGTAGCATCCAGGCCGTTGCCACTCATGTTGTGCACGTCAAAGTTGAAACTGGCCCGGGTCACCGCCCAGTCCGGGAATACCCGGGCATCCCGGATATCCTGCTCGGTCAGTGTCTGCAATCCTTTGAAATGGCGGGTTTCCCGCACGCCGATCAGCCCGGCGCTGGACAGAATGTAGCAGTTTTCGTACCCAGGCACATAGGCGCGCAGGAACTCCACAATGGGCTGCATCTGGCGGCGGCAGACCAGGGTAGCGCGGGCCAGATCTTCCGCGTTGGTGCCATCCACTTCGATACAGTTGGTCATGTTGCAGGTTACCACGCCGGGCAAAGAGGTGCGATACAGCAGCACATGCCCCGCCGGGAACGGCAGATGGGCCTTGCCCAAGGCCTGGATTTCTCCTGCAGGCAGCTGGATATAATCCTCGAACTTGCCGGGGAACACCGCCCGGTCATAGTCCACGCCGCCCACCTTGAACATAATGGATACCGGCTGCATGGAGCCATCCGTTTCTCTGCCCTTGACATAGGCCGCACCGGCCCGGGCAGCCATATCGCCATCGCCGGTAGCATCAATGACCACCTTAGCCAACACTGCCTGACGACCAGATTTATTCTCGATAATAACACCGCCCAAACGGCCGTTTTCCACAATAGGTGCCGCCGCCACGGTATACAGCAAGAAACGGGCGCCGCTTTCCTCCAGCATTTCCAGCAGAACGTTCTTGAGCCGTTCGGGATTGATGATCTGCCGGGGGGAACCGTTGAAACCATAGTCAGCCTCATCGGTCAGATCCGCCGAGCGGTCCAGGATTTCCTCATAGATGCCGCCCTGCGTATTGCCGGTCCAGTGGCTCATCAACCCCGCCGTAGCAATACCGCCCACATCGCCCATTTGCTCAATGAGCAGGGTATCGGCGCCCTGCCTGGCCGCGCAAACGGCAGCCGCCACGCCGGCGGGACCGGCCCCCAGCACCAATACATCCACCGACGCCATTACCGGCAGTTCCCGTGCTTTTTCCTGATACATCATAGCAAAAACCTCCTTGCATAAAATTACAAACAAAAAAGCAGGATTTTGAAGAAAATACACCGATTTCCATATTTTTTCTCTGTCTGTGGGAATGATACAATGTTTTCAGGTCAAACGCCATGCACCAACCGGCAGACAATCTACAAATTCGTGCAAGGAGGGATTTCTTGTGATCACCCGGCTGCTGGACGAAATCGCCGCCTATTTTGCCTGCCTGCAGCAGGACCACGGTGACTACGCCGCTTTTCACAACTACAAAATCCCGTTGGAAGGGTATGTAGCCCGCCTGGCCCCTTACTACATTAACCGGCACCCTTACTGCCTGTATGTCAAATCCAATCCGGACGCCTGGAATCACTGCATGGCCCGGCTGCCCAAGCTGGAACCGTTGTGCGCAGCGGGCATGTTCTGTGGCGTCTGCTATGCCGGCATGGGGGAATATGTCTTTCCCGTACAGGATTTTGACGGAGTTGTTCTGGGTTTTATCAGTGTCAGCGGATATGCAGTGGACCGGGAGCAGTCCCTGAGTAAGTTGCAACATTTTGCCCGGCGTTATACTATGTCGGAGGCACACCTGCTGCAGGTTTACCGCACCACCGAAGCCCCGTTGCCCGACCCCGCCGCTTTGAAAGCCCGCATCGCCCCCCTGTGCAATATGTTTGTTCTTTTGTACCATGCCCTGCGGGAGGTTCTGCCCCAGGGTGCCGAGATGCAGCGGGAAAGCAGCCTTTTGAGCCATGCGGTGTTTTTTCTGCAAAAGAACTACATGACGGACGCCACTTCCGCCGATGTAGCCGACTACTGTCATTGCAGCGTCTCCACCATCAGCCATCTGTTTAAAAAACAGATGGGCCAAAGCGTACCTGCCTACATTCTGGCCTTGCGGTTGGACCATGCCAGACGCCTGCTGCGGGAAACGGGGCTGACCGTCAACCAGATTTCTGATGCACTGGGATTCTGCAATCCCAACTACTTCTGCCGCTGTTTCAAAACCAGTTTCGGTATTTCGCCTTCACAGTGGCGGCGGGATGTTCTCACACCCGGAACAGCCCGCTCCCCATCCGCTTCGGAGGAGTCCCTATGAACGATCGACACACAAACTGGTATCACAAACTGTCCCTGAAAGTATTTATTTGGGTACTGGCAGGGGTGATCCTGCCCATCGCCCTGCTCCTTTTGTATGCCGGGCGCAGCTATGAACAATATATCCGGCGGGAATTGAGCAGCCGCACCATCACGCAACTGGACCGCAGCGAGGAAGAGATTTACAATATTTTCCGGCGCATGGTGAACATTTCCAGTGTGATCTGCACCAACGAGGAGTTTCAGCGTGTCCTGCAGGATGAAAGTCAGGACCGCTATCACCGCACTATCTGTTTTGACGACCTGGTAAAAACCATTGAAGTCAACAACCTCTACGACCTTGACGGCATCAAGATCACCTGCTTTGACCGCCGGGGCGACGTATACGCCAACTGGAGCACCAACTACAACGACTACGACTTTCTGTTTGCCCAGGACTGGGTACAGCAAAGCTTGCAGGCCGGCGGTTATGTGCAGTGGAATATGTTCTCCCCCGCTTACGTGCTGGAGGAAAACGGCCAGACCAACTATGTTTCTCTGGCGCGTTCTCTTTTGGCTCCCAGCGGCGGCGGACGGCTGGCCACGGTGATCGTAAGTCTGGAGCAGGCCACCCTGAGCCAGGCGTTGGGCCAGTTTTTGTACGAGCCCTCCGATGCCGTATACATCTGCACCGAAAATGGTCAATCGGTACTCAGTCTGGACAGTGATCAGGTTCTGGACCAGCAATCCCTGTACGAACTGGCTGAAAATCTGCATGGCCATACCGACGGCAGCGAAGTGATCCAGTCCGGATCACAGAGTTATCTGCTCTCTTACTACACCCTGTCCCAACCCTATACATTTAATGGCGAAGAACTGAAAGTCCTGTATCTCATCCGTTACGACCACATCATGCATGAGATGGACCGCCTGACCGGACGGCTTTTTGGAGCCCTCTTGGCTTGCGTCGGCGTGGTAGTTCTCCTTGCCTTTGTCATTGCCAAGGTCATGACCCGCCCCATTGAGACGCTGTCCGCCCGGATGCTGGCCTACCGTCCGGAGGAAGAAATCTCCGGGTTGGATTTCCATCGCCGGGACGAAATCGGGCAGTTGAACCGGGCTTTCCGGGAAATGGCCCTCACCATAAGCGATTTGTTTACCCGACAGCGCCGGGAAACCGAGGAACGGGAGCGCTACCGTTTTGAATCCCTGCGTGCCCAGGTGAATCCACACTTTTTGTTCAATACCCTGAACACCATCCGGTGGATGGCCATTATCCGCCATGCAGATAACATCGTGAACTGCATCGATGCCCTGGCCACCATGATGAAATACAGCATGAACCGCGGCGGGGAACTGGTGACGCTGAAAGAAGAATTGCAGAACATCTACAGCTATATTTATATTTCCAACTGCCGGTACGGGGACCGCTTGCGCTTTGAGTCCGATTTGGACGAGTCCCTGCAGGAATTGTATGTGGTCAAATTCATTTTGCAGCCCATTGTGGAAAATGCCGTTCTGCACGCCTTCAAAGGCATGGACCGGCAAGGCGTTATCCTTCTGTACGGCGATATCGAGGGTGACGTGCTGAAACTATACGTAGAGGACAACGGCACTGGCTTAACGCCTCAAGCCGAAGAACAGCTGCACCGTCCCCGGGGCAAAGTCACCGGCATTGGTGTGGGAAATGTAAACGCCCGGATTCAGAGCAGCTACGGCGGGAGCTTCGGGGTACGGGTCTACAATGGTGCCGCCGGGGGAACGGTGGCAGAATACACGCTGCCCATATTACGGGAAGGGGATCACGATGAAAAAGATACTGGTTGTTGATGACGAATACCTGGTTCGGGTGGGCATCCGCTCTTTTCTGGACTGGGAACAACACGGCTACACCATTGTGGGGGAAGCCGCCGACGGAGAATCTGCCCTGCAGAAGATTGAGCAGTATCACCCCGACATTGTGCTGACTGACCTGAAAATGGAAGGCATGGACGGCTTTGCCCTCATTGCCGCCAGCAAAAAGCGCTGGCCCGGCCTGCAATTTGTGGTGTTAAGCAGTCTGGACGATGGGGAAAACGTAAAAACCGCCATGAAACTGGGTGCCAGCGATTATATCTTCAAGTTGACGTCCAAACCCGAGGAATTACTGAAAATTCTGGATGAGCTCCCCTGTGAAACGCCTTCCGCCCCTTTGGAAACCATGGTGCGCAAGAACCGTTCCGGCATCAAATGGCAGTTGATCCGCAATGCGGCCCAGCCTTTCTGCCCAGACCGGGAAAGCCTGCAAAAGGAGTTTCAGCAGTTGGGGCTTTCCACCGATTTCACCCGGCCTTACTGTGTGCTTTTGCTGGACCCCGGTTCCGATGACGGCCGCAACGGGGCAGATCAGAACGCCCCGCTGGTGAAATACGCCCTGGAAAATATGGCAGAGGAGATCATTGCCCAGCATTGTTGCGGTGAAGTATACAGCTTTACCGGACCGCTTCTTCTGGCAGTGCTGCAACAAGAAGATTTTTCCCACGAGGAATTGCTGGACCGGGCAGGGCAGGCATTTTCCCAGCTCTATGAGTATGCCCAGCGGTATTTGGGGATTCCGCTGCTTGGGGCATTATCCCCCTGTTCCTGCGGCATGGACCAGCTTGCAGCTTTGGTGGATGGCTGCCGCCGCACCCTGCGCCGACCTTCCGAGGTGATTCCAGGGCAGCTTTGTGTGGCACGGGGTGAAATGCGTCCCGAGATTGATGCAGTCTGCCGCAGCATTGAAAAAGACCCGGCCCAGAGTCTTTCGGTAAAAGATGCCGCCCAGCAGTGCCACATGAGCGAAAGCTATTTTTCCCACCTGTTCAAAAAAGAAACTGGCGTCAGCTTCGTTGATTTTGTGAACCGGCAGCGTATCCGCCATGCCGCCCGCCTGCTGGAAACCAGCACCCTGCGCGTCGGCGAGGTTGCGGTACAGGTGGGCTTGGAAAATCCCAATTATTTCAGCGTGTTGTTCCGCAAATGGAAGGGTGAATCTCCGCAGGAGTACCGCCAGCGCTTCCAAAAAGCAGAAAATTAAAGAACCTGTACAGAATTTTGCAGTTTGCAGCTTTGCCCCACTGCAGAGTCAGCGTTATTGTAAAGCAGGAAAGCGGCTCCGTTCATGGAATCAGGGCGTTGTTTCTGGCACAATAAAAGTAGCAAAAGGAACTGCCGGCGCAGGGGTCCGATCCCCGGCACCGGAACGGATGAAAGGAGAACACCATGAAAAAGAAACAACTTGCCAGCCTGTTGTTGAGCACTGCTATGGCAGCTTCCCTGCTGTGTGCCTGCGGTGCTCCGGCCGAAACCACTACAACCGGCGAGACCGCCGGAACGGAGGGCAGTGGTGAGACCATTACCCTGCACATGTGGGGCGGTGTTCCCGCCGAGAGCGGCCCCCAGGCTGCCTGCGACGCCTTTAACGAAGCATACAAGGACAAGGGCATCCAGGTCGAGTACGAGCGGTTCGTGAATGACGATACCGGCAACGTGAAGCTGGAGACCAACCTGATGGGCGGCAGCGAGATTGACCTGTACATGACCTACACCATGGCCCAGCTGACCAAGCGCGCCGAGGGCAATATGGCCTTGGACCTGACCGAACTGTGTGAACGGGACGGCTTTGTATTGACCGATTACCTGGGCGAACTGGCCAACAGCTACAACATCAACGGCAAGCCCTATTCTCTGCCCTGCAAACTGGACCAGTACGGCATGGTACTGAACAAAGACATGTTCGACGCTGCCGGCATCGAGATTCCCACCGAGTGGACCTATGATGAATTCCTGGATATCTGCAAACAGTTGACCCATGGCGAAGGCGCCGACAAGGTGTACGGCGTGTATTGGAACAGCCAGCAGGATATGATGCAGTATGCTCAGTACCTTATCAGCCAGACGCTGGGCGGCGACAATATGTACACCGCCGATGGAACCGCGACCAACTTTACCGATCCCGTCTGGGAAGAGACTATTTCTCTGATCAGCACCACCATGAATGAGGGCTATGCCCCCACCCATGCCGATTCCGTGACCGAAAAACTTTCTCAGGAAAGCATGTTCCTGGGCGGCAAGACTGCCATGACCATCGGTCCCTGGATGGTGCGCAACATTAAGGATACCGCCACCTATCCCCATGACTTTGTCACCGCTTTTGCACCGTACCCCGTAATCGAGGAAGGACAGCGCAACTATACCCAGGGCGGTTACGGCGATTTCCTCTGCATCAACCCCCGTTCCGAACACATTGACGCCGCATGGGAATTTGCCAAGTGGTATTTGACCGAAGGCGGCATTTACCTGGCTGCCGGTGGTCGTGTACCTGCTGCCAATACCTACGACCTGGAAGCCGTAACGGCCGAATTCCTTTCCGGTGCAGAAGACCTGTTTGACGCTGAGAGCCTGCAGCGCGTCCTGATTGAGCCCCATGACAACTACGCAGCCCCCAGCATCACCACCAAGAGCAATGAGCTCAGCGATATTGCCAACCAGCAGTTGGAAGCCATCTACACCAACCAGGTTTCTGTAGCCGACGGTCTGGCCAAAGCCAAGGCAGACGGCGACGCTGCTCTGGCCGGGTAAACCATACCGAATTTCTTGCGGGCGGGGGCATCTCCCCGCCCCCTTTTTGTAAACCAAAGGAGAGGGGTCTTGTTTTATGACGGTTGCCAAAGGCAAACAACGTACCGGCGGATGGTTTTCCAGCCTGAAGCCGCAAACGCGGGATAACATTGTGGGCTATACTTTTCTGCTGCCCAACTTGATCGGCTGTATGCTGTTCACCTTTTTGCCTGTGGTCTTTTCTCTGCTTATCAGTTTTACCGACTGGGATTATACCAAGGGGTTCGGAAACTGGAACTTTGTAGGCGTACAGAATTATCTGGATATGTGGCAGGATGAGTGGTTTGTAGATTCCCTCATCAACACCCTGGTATACACCATCGCCGTAGTACCCATCACCATTTTCCTGGCACTGGTCATCAGCGTACTCATCGACAAATACTGCTTTGCCAAACTGCCTATCCGCCTGGCCATGCTGATGCCGTACATTTCCAACGTGGTTGCGGTGGCCATCGTTTGGGTGATGATGTACTCTTCCTTTGGCCCCGTCACCCTGTTGGTGAAGGCCCTGGGTATAGAAAATCCGCCCCAATGGCTGGCAGATTACACCTGGGCCATGCCCGCAGTTATCCTGATGTCCATCTGGTCCAATGTAGGCTACTCTGCGCTGATCTACACCTCCTCCATCCAGGGCCTACCCCAGGACGTGTATGAGGCCGCCGACATTGACGGTGCCGGCGAACTGACCAAGTTCTTCCGCCTGACCGTTCCGTTTCTCTCCCCCACCACGTTCTTTCTGGTCATCACCAATGTCATAACCTCGTTCCAGATCTTTGCGCCTATCCAAATCATGACCCGCGGCGGCCCCGGCACTTCTACCTACGTGTTGGTCTATTACATCTACCGCTCTGCTTTCGGGTACTACAAAATGGGTTATGCCTCCTCCATGGCCTGGATTCTGTTCATTCTTATTTTTATCGTGACCATGATCCAGTGGCGGCAGCAAAAACGGATCAATGATTATTAAGGGAGGGCGCACAGATGGAAACCAAACGCACCTTATTATGGCGGCTGCGCCGCAACGATGGCTTTGTAATCAAGCGCATCCTGTTCACGGTCCTCATTGCCATGCTGGCGTTCACCATGATCGTCCCCTTTTTGTGGATGATCTCCGCCTCCATGAAACATGAGTTGGATGTAACCAAGATCCCCATTCAGTGGATTCCCGACTATTTTTACCCCAACAACTATCTGGAAGTGTGGAATGTGGGCGGAAACGCCAAGGTGGATTATCACTTCGGCCTGGCCTATTTCAATTCCCTGAAAATCGCCTTTTTCAATGTGGTCGGCGCGGTACTGACCAGTTCTCTGGCGGGCTATGCCTTTGCCAAACTGCGCTTCAAAGGGCGGGATGTGGTATTCCTTTTGTACCTTTCCACCATGATGATCCCGTCCCAGATCACCATCATTCCCAAGTTTGTCATCTTTGACCGGCTGGGTATGGTAGGCACCCATGCCACCCTGATTTTGCCCGGCATCTTCACCATCACCGGCACTTTCCTGATGCGGCAATACTTTATGCAGATTCCCAATGAACTGCGGGAATCCGGCAAAATCGACGGTGCCAGCGAATTTTGTATCTGGTGGCGTATCATGCTGCCCATGGCAAAATCCAGCATGGCAGCGCTTGGCATGATGGTATTCCTGTGGACCTGGAACAATTACCTGGATGCCCTGGTATTCCTGCCCAACTGGCGGCTGTACACCATCCCCCTGGCACTGACCAGCTTCATTGAGGAAAGCAACACACAGTACAATCTGATGATGGCCGCGGCAGCCTCCGCTTTGATTCCTGTCTTTATCGTCTTTATCATTGGCCAGAAACAATTCGTAAAAGGCTTGACCGCCGGTGCCGTGAAAGGATAAAGACTTTTTGCAAAACCGCAAGCTTTTACCGCTGGGCTAAAGAGTCAAAAACAACGCCCCTAAAAGACCACAAATGAATCTGTCACCTGCATAGATGACCGATTGTGGACTTTCAGGGGGCGTTTTGTATGCCAGCTTCTTTTACTCTGTTCCCACAGCGGCATCACACAATAATGCCCGCTTTTTCGTCATGATTTACTGCTTCCTCTTATAGCGAACCCTGACCCAAAAGTACATTCGGACTATCCGGAGGTATTTCCAGACAGTTTTTCCGCATATTTTTCCAGCGCTCACTTATGGGGTGAATATTCGCACTCCATCTCATTGCATTGGGTGATTTTTTCACGGTAGATCCAAATTTGTGTATACTAATCTCAAACAAAACACAAAGAAGCTGATCTTTATGGCAGCAATGCAGATAAACAACACCCAATTCCAGCAGTGGATGCAGGAAGGACTGTAAGGAGGCGACATTATTGCACACTCCCATCTATATGATATGATCGTGGTTGGCGGCAATTCCGCCGCCGAAGACGCTTTGCTGCTCACTGGCATTGCCCAAAAAGTCATTCCGGTTCACCGCCGGGGTACTCTGCGGGCCACAGGAATTTGCCACGAACCCTTGTGGCAAGCCACAAACCCGGAATTTTGCTGGAACAGCACGGTCACCCAGCTGCTTCACGGCGACAAACTTACCGGTGTACGGCTGCAGAACCTGCGTACCGGCGAAGAAACCGACCCGACTTGCAACGCAATATTCATCTGCGTTGGGCGTCAACCGGCCACCGAACTGGTTGCCGGCCAGTTGGAACGGGATACCTCCGGATATATTATAGCGGATGAGACCACCCGCACCAATCTGCCCGGCGTCTATGCGGTGAGCGATGTACGAGCCAAACCGCTGCGCTAAGTCGTCACGGCGGTAGCGGACGGCGCGGTTGCCATCCATGCGGCGGAACAATATCTGGCAGGAGGCGAAACAACATGAAAGAATTCTGGAAAAAGTTGCGCTGGTTTTCTTTCCTTTTGCGCTGCTTGCCCCGTGCACTGACAAAAACTTCCCGCCGGAACAGCAAAGCTGTCTGGCGGGAAGAGTTCTTCAGTTGCTGCGGTTATGTACAGACTTTTGGGGGGCCGACAAGATCTCCAGGGCGTCAGAGCGGCCTTCGCAGACCCGGAGCATCTTCTCCAACTGGGCTATTCCCTGCTCCCTTCCGTAACGGGTGCTGACGTAGTATTCCTGCCCGGCAACGGTATGCAATCGACATGCCTTAAAATAGTTGAGTTTATTGGCAGGCAACCGGCTGTTATCCACATCATCCCGGCGGGCCACGGCACTCAGGCTGTTGTCTGCCGCCATCTGCGGAACTTTGTCCGGGTAGCGCTCAGCGATCCGGTCAAACACATCATGCATCAGGTTGGCAAGAGTGTCCGCCGTGCAGCGGGTCCCCCACAGGGTGTAGCGGAATACCGTGCCGCCATCCGCAGGGGATGCCGCCGGCCCGGTAGCCGCCCGTTCCGGAGCCGAAGGCGACGAGGAAACAGATGCCGGAGTGGTATTGGCTGTGGACGAAGCGCCGCCCTGTATCAGCACAAATTCCGCCGGGTTGACGCCGCAGAGTTTGAGCATTCCCCGTATTTCCGCCAGCTTGGCCTCAAACCCGTAACTGATGCCTACAAGGTAATTCTGCCCGTTGACAGAAAAAGAACGGCAGATACGGAAATAGGGCGGCTTGGCTTCCCGCGTGTTGGCGTTGGTCACATCCTCTGCCCGGGCCACCGAAGTGCGTCGTGTCAGGGCGGGAATACGGTCCGGAAAGCGCTGAACCAACGCCGCAAAGGTATCGTACATCAGCTTGCCCTGTTCCCGGCTGCCGGCGTGGTAGGTCTGGCCGAACAGGGTGTAGGTGTACCCTTCTGCAACAGGCGGGGTATAAACCTGGGAAGCCGGCGCTTGGTTATTGGGTGTGTAAATAGCAGTTTCCGGAACCAGCCCAGGGACTTCCGGCATTATCTTCTTGTCAAACACGTCCTGGCCGCAAGCCTTGGCGATAGTATCTCGAATGATGTCTATCTCTGTCCATTTCTTATGATGGGTGTTTTCCAACAACTCTTCAGCAATCCGATAACAAAGCCCCTTTTGAATGGTCCCTTCATTCTTTTCCTCTTTGTATTCCACTAAGGTGCTATGCTCTACCCCTTTAATATTTTTCCCACTCAGTACCAAAAGGATATCATAGAACTGTTCTTCCTCGCTTTCTGTTCCGCTGTCCAAAAGACCACAAGATTCCCGATTGTATTTTTCTCCGTCATTCTGGGATTCAAGATCTACGCAGATTATGGGAAGTTTCTTTTGAGCCGAGTCAGCCAACCCACTTTGGCTGTACATCAGTTCCAGTACTGTGGCATAGCTGGTCATATACCTTGCGCTCCGAAACACCAAGATTCCCCGGCAGAGATCGCTTCTCATATTTGTTCGGAACTGTTCCAGCCAACCTATACTGTTGCTATCAAAGTCCCCGTCAAAGTAGACATTCAGGCCGTAGTCTTTTACCAGTTTGTATACTACGTCTTGCAAGACTGGCTCCCAGTCGTCGCTTTTGTAACTGATAAACACATACGGCTTGCCGGATTCCTTATTGCAGATGCATTTTTTGATATGTTGAACACGCGGGTCATGTCGCCGTTTTTCTTTTTGCTCTGTTGTCAATCCCATTTTTATCACCTCAACCGATAAATTCTCAAGCCGTCGAACATCCGCAGCATAGCCAGCATGCACTCCATGGGGTCTGTATCTTTGTCCTGCTCGGCTTTATCCAAACGATTGTAATTGTCCCGGGCATCTTGCGCCGTAACCACAAACTGGCCTTCGGCAAACGACGGAATCATATCCTTGTGCTGCCGCAGCAGCTCGCGTTCCTGCCGCGGCGGCGTACCGTATACCCAACCCATATCATAATGTTCCTGCAGCCAACGCTGATGTTCCAGCAGCCCGATGGTCTGCAGTTCTTCCGGGGCAAAATGCTCCACCATAGGGAAGTCTACCGCTTTATCCGTGTAAAAACACCCGATTTCATTCATATAGCGGGCAAAAGCCTTGGCCTGGTTAATATTGGAGAGCTTGTACTCCAGCGACAGCACCTTAAACGCATCGGAAAACTGTTCCAAGATTTCCGGGTCACGCAAAAAGCTCTCTTCCTGCCCGGCATTTTTGGCTGCTTTCCACGCGGCGTTGTTCCAGCGCCCGTTGAGCACAATGGCAAAGTGATACAGGTTGATGAAATCACTGTCCGAAAGATAGCCCCGGTGTTCAGCAAACAGATTTGCCGTAAAGCCGGTTTCCACCACCAGCGGAATCCGGCTCAAATCCACAATCCGCTGAATGTCCCGCTGGAATTGGCAGATTCCCTGTTGCCGAATGAACATTCCCGAATAGGCCTTCAGCGTGGGGGCCTTACCCACCGATTTTTCCAGCCAGGCGATATAATCATCCTTGAACCCATTGACCTTGCCCATCTCTTTTTCGTCAAACAGATAGACTGCATGGATACCGTTTGCCGAAAAATCCAGGCTGCAGCCCATGGGGTGCAGCTCTTTTTTGGAGTTGCGCCCGTAAGCCGTACGGTCCCAGCACTGCAATTCATCACAGAGCATCAGCATATAGGCCAGCGGGTGAAGTTCGCAGCGCAGGGGCCGGTTGTTTTCGTCCTTGTAGTGAGCAATGCAGAATTTGTACAGGCTGTTGTGCATCAGAATGGCGGTCAGCGCGTCCAAATGCTCAAGATGCAACGGGCAGCCCATCTCGTCAAACATTTTCTGGAAAAGAACCACCGCACTGAAATAGGCGTGATCCATAAAATGGTTGAACTTTTCCGGATGGGTGGGTTTTTGAGCCAACCATTCTTCCATCTGCTGCTGGGAGAAGCCATAGGTTTCTCCCAGTTTTTGCGCCAGCAGATAGGCAAACAGCTGGTTGATGGTGGCAAAGTCCTTGCCGTCCAACAACTCTTTCAGACAATTTCTGACTGGGGTGCCGATAGAGGTAAAAGACTGCAATGCCTGGTACGCCACAAAGGGCCGCTTTTGCCGCTGATCTCCCTCCACCTCAAAATAGGAGGCGACCTGCTCAAAGGGCAGTTCGAAGGGATACCCGATATCGTGGAAGAGTGCCGCCATCCCCCAGAACTGCAGGTAATGGCAGGCTGCCTGGTGGTGTTCAGCAATTCCGTACTGTTCCTGGTATGTCTGGCGATACCATTCATTAGAGCCATACAAGGCTAGTCCCAGAATGAATACATACACCGAGTGTGCGTAATGATCCCGGTGTTTCATCAGCAGCCCGCTGCCATTGGCCTCAAACTCCGACAACAATTCAATCATCCGCCGGGTCTTTTCGTAGTCCCCCACAAACATCTCCAGGTAGCAGAAATAGACATCAAAAGCGTCTTCCTTGCGCCCGGAATGTAAAAAACGAACGATCGCATTTTCCAGGCAAAGGCGATCTATATCCTTTTCTTGATTGAAGGGGATCTGACACGGTCCCAGGCTGGTACCGTCCCGATCCGTGGCTTGTTCCCAGGTGGTTGCCTTGGTCAGATCAAATCGGAGTCCTTCGCAGTCCTCTCGCAAAAAACGGACGGCGGCCTGCTCCAGACCGTTTTGCGCCCCATCCCGGGGTGGCAACGCATGGTGCAACATAGTATAGCTCACAGTTTAACCTCCCGATTCTACTGTCAGGATTGCCTTCCCGTTCCTTTTGGCAAACATTTTGCATTTTTCACACGTTTTTTCATCAACACAAGTCAAAAAATATACAATTTTTACAATTCAGCTTCAGTATAGCACTCGTCTACCGCAATGACAAGAGATTTTAAAGGCTTCGTGAATAAAAACAGCTGATCCTTTGGCGGTCCATGATATTGACCCAAACGGATACAAAAGAGCGGTATATCTTTTCTGTATCCCTGTACCAAGACCGGCACTTTTATTGATTGCTATTTTTTTTCAGTTGCTGTAGAATGAAGCCAACAGATTGTATAAATTCAACCAACAGAAGGGGTTATTTCCCATGAAAAAGTGGCTTGCCCAGAGCAGAAAATTTATTCTTTTTCTTCTCCCACTGGCTTTCGGCCTGATCGGACTGGCGGGAGTTGCCGGAGAGCCTTTCCTGAATTCCCTGTACCAGTGTATCGGCATGTACCTCATGGATTACGGAGACACGCCCCCCAACGTGTTTGTGGAAATTGCCCGCTGGACTGCGCCCCTGGCTACGGCCAGCTGGGTTGTATTTGCTTTTGTGGCATTGCGCCGGGTGTTGGGCAGCTGGTTGCAGTATCTTCGTGCAGACAGTGTGGCTGTCTATGGGCCGGAACCCGTTGTTTCCCTGCTGCTGGATCGTCTGGGTTCGCGGGGCATCGCCGGCGGCCACAGCCTGCTTCCCGCTCATCGATATATTCTGGTTGGTCCGGAGGAAAAAAGTCTTTCCTTTTACCGGGAACACCAGCAGAAACTGGCCGATAAGCCTGTCTATCTCCAAAGCCGCTCTTTGTCCCCCCTGGCCAGCAACCAACCTCTGCTGAAATTTTTCTGTCCGGAGGCAAATGCAGCCCGGCTTTTCTGGCAAACACGAGAGCTGTATCCCATTTCTCGCCGAAAGGCACATCACCTTCAGATTGTTCTGTTAGGGTTTGGCCGATTGGGAGAGGAACTGCTTCTCCGCGGGTTGCTGGTCAACATTTTTGCCCCGGACCAGTGCATCCAGTACCACATTTTTGGGACAGGAGACCGATTTGAAGCCGTCCACAAAGGGATTGCACAGGTAGAAGACCCGGTAATCTTTCATCGGGAACCCTGGTATGCACAACTCAACCTGATAGAACAGGCAGATTTGCTGCTTGTGCTGGAACAGGAAGATCAGCCCCGCCTGCTGGAAGATCTGCTGCTGGCTACTACGCGGCAGGAGATTGATGTCTTTGCCGGGGATACCCTGGCAATCAGTCCCTTGGAACAAAACAAGCGGCTGCGCCTGTTCCCATGGGAACAGATGGCTTATACCCCGGAAATTCTGCTGGATGACAGTCTTATGACCCGAGCCAAGGCTATCAACCTGCGATATTGCCACCTGTATGACAAGGTAGCGGAAACGGCAGAAAACCGGGAAGCAGAATGGGCAAAGCTGGATTCCTTTACCCGGGAGTCCAACATCAGCGCTGCAGACTATCACCTGATACGGCTGGAGATGCTAAAAGACAAGGGCCTGCCCGCGTCGGCAGAGAATTTGCCCGGGCAGACCCTGGAATTGTTGGCGGAGTTGGAACATATCCGTTGGTGTCGGTATCATTATCTGCACAATTGGACCTGGGGTCAGCCGGAAGACGGCAAACGCAAGGATCCCGTCCGTCGGATCCATGCCGACCGGCTTCTATGCCGTTTATCATGGGCAGGAAGGTATCAAAAATATAGCAAAACG
>OGYQ01001067.1_pt1 | contig 17490 bp, 23 predicted proteins | sample 1576641 | NCBI WGS metagenome assembly OGYQ01 (sample SAMEA3541476, study PRJEB24748) | human gut metagenome | biome: human gut; feature: human-associated habitat; material: faeces | place: China | collected 2012
ATTGTTGATACACTGTCTGTCAAAAAGTCGAGTTAATTAAAGGATGAAATACTAGCCATGCCGACACGCCGGAGATTAAGGATGCATACAGGATCAATGCACCGGCTTCCTTTAAGAGCTCGACATCACAATGTAAGACGCCCTCGACACCTCTATAATTTCCGCTGACTGCCTCTCCTGCTTTCTTTAAAAGCTGCTGGACTTTTTCATCCTCACACTGTACATAATCAAGTGACATAAATTTCTGATAGCAGCGTTCGGTCATTCTGCTGCAGCGGAATTTAACGTACTGGAACTGATTTCTCCGCTTCAGATATCCGGTGATCATACACCAGATACTGTATCCGACAAAAAATGTCACAAGTTTTGCCATTGCTGTAGGCAGAGCTGCTGCGGTGATCATACCTTTTGTGTACTGCTCTAAGAATGCTACGATCATGGATGGAATCAAAATTGTGCCAAAGCCTTTGCCAATCTCAGCAATGATCTCTGCAAGGGCAAAAAAGATAGTGGACCTGTTGTAGTGCCATAGTTCGCTGAGGATGTAATGCTGGCTTGCTAAGGCGGTGTATTTTTTCGGTTGGTTCATGATGTTGTGGCTCCTCTCGTTTGGGGTGGTGGTGGCTCGATCATTTTGAAACTCTGATGCAGGTTGTGGATGTTGTGAGAGGCAGACCAATTTAACGAAGGCACGCTTGCGCTGCGTGTCGCTCGTAGCGGATACTAAGCGACCAAAATACGGTCGCTAAGTACCGACGGCTCCCCAGCACCTTCTTATAAATTGGTCTGTCTCTCACAACAACTCTGCGTTCTGGATGAGTTTCATAATGATCTATCTCCACTATTTTCCCTGATACTTTCGTGATTTTGGTACATCTGTACGTTATGTCACTTCTTTGTTTACACTCTATCATTATTTTTCACTTTAACACAAAAAGTGCACGGAAGGTTATCTTCCGTGCACCAACGGTATCATCCATATTCAAACACATTTTCTCCCAATTTTTTTCAGAAACTTTTACAATGGCAGCATAATCTCCGTCACAAACACCCCCGGCTCATTCTGCCGGTTAATATAGCCGCCATATTTTTCAACCACAAGATTGATCCGTTTTAATCCATGTCCGTGATTCCCCCGCTTTTTGCTGATATACTCGGAATCCATCTTCCGCACTGTCTCATTCGTTGCATTTGACACCGAAATATAAAGCTGTTTTTTTAGCACGCCGATATAAAGGCGGATAAACGGTTTCTCCGCGGTAAGTTTCTCACAGGATTCCACAGCATTATCAAGGAGGTTTCCGATCAGGGCACACAGATCGATATCACTGACGGCAAGTGTTTCCGGGCATTTCGCCTGATAATCGATAGCGATTCCGTTTTTCTGTGCTAAGGATATTTTTGAATTTAAGATGGCATCTAAATTGACATTTCCAGTCTCGATCAGCTGGTTGACGTGATCTAAATCCTGCTCCAACAATCCTAAATATTCCTCTAACCTGTCATACTGCCCCATCTTCACATACGCTTTCATCGCCTGTAAATGATTGTGGTAATCGTGACGCCAGCCGCGCATGGTAAGATAGATATTCTGTATCTCCTGCACCTGTTTTTCGAGCAGGGCATTCTGGTACTCCATATTCTTTTCTTCCAGATATTTTGTAATCAGGGGTATCCTCATTTTGTTCCTCATTCCTGCTGTTTACAGCAAACTTCTTCTCCGAGGGGTGCACATCCCGCCTGAAAGGCTTTTTCATTCATAGGACGTAATTTCCTATGAATAAAAAACTTATTTTTCACACATATCCCCATGTTCCATATAATACCGGATAAACGCTTCATTTACACTCTTATATGCATTCCTGCTCACCGGCACACTACTGCCATCCGAAAGGATGCACTCTGTGCGCTGCACGCGCTCCACCGCCGCAAGGCTGACAATAAAGCTCCTGTGCGTGCTGACAAATTTTTCTGCCTGTTCCGGCTGATTTTCCATCAATTTCCCTGCTATTTCAGAAAGGTTCTTTTTGTATTCATAATCACCCGCGCTCGTGTGCAGACGGATATAATGCCCTTTCGCCTCCACACTATAAATGGTATCGACCGGAATTTTTACAGTCTCCCCATCCACGTTTTCGATCAGATAGCGTCTTTCTTTGCCAAGCGCATAAGAAATCTCCTCCAGCAGAGAAAACAGCTTTGTCTCTTCCACCGGTTTTAACAGGTAACGCAACGCCCCGACCTCATACCCTTCAAACACATACTCACTGCGGTTCGTCAAAAATACGATAGGGAGATTTTTATCCCATTTCCGTATCTCCTTCGCAAGCGCCATGCCATCCATGCCGTCCATATCAATATCCAAAAAGAGCAGATCGAAAGGAAAGCTGTCCGGATGCTCAAATAACAGCTCCTTTGCACTGCCATAGCCAAAATATATAGCAGTGCTTTTCCTTTCATCTGCCCATTTTCTGATCAGTTGTTCCATATATTCTAACTGGATCTTTTCATCTTCACAATATGCAATATTCATTCTATTCCTGATCCCTGCATTTTTGTTATTGTTCACACAGTAACTTATTTCTATCTGACTTTTCAGCCTCCCACTGTTATTTTCTGTCTGATCTATTCTGCATAAGTCTCTAAATCCCGCGCCAGCAGATAAGTAGCGTCAATAATCTCTTTGGTCTGTTTCATTGCCTCTACCGCATGTTCTGCTGTCTGAAGTCCTTCTGTGGAAGAAGCAGCTATTTCTTCACCAGTTGCAGAGAGATTCGATATACTCTGGGAAATTGTGTCTGTACTGTTTAAAATGGACTGCATACTTCCCTCGATCTCTCCGATTGCACTTGCCAGTGACTGCATTTCGTCATTGATGGTCTCAAATTTATTCTTTGTTGTCTCAATCAGTTCGTTCTGTTCACGGATTGAATCCGCAGAATGTTCCATACTATCCATCGCATGCTGTGCATCTTCATTCAGATCCTGAATGATATCCGTGATCCGGTTCGTTGCATCTTTTGTCTGCTCCGATAACTGACGGATTTCTTCCGCAACGACTGCAAACCCTTTTCCTGCCTCACCTGCTCTTGCTGCCTCAATAGAAGCATTCAATGCAAGAAGATTGGTCTGGCTGGAGATACTTAAGATAGTCGCAACAATTCCTTTTACTTCCTCCACACGGTTGCTGACCTGTTTGGTGGACTCTGCCGCCTGGTTACTTGCCTGCTCCACATTGTCAGCCTGATTTTTTAATCCTGTTACCAGTCTCGCACCCTCTGCCACATTCTCCATCGTATGATTTGCCTTATCAATCATCGCTTCGGTTTCTTTTTCTGCACTGTCCGTATTCTTATGGATTTCCTCACACATCAATGCCTGCTGCTGGATTGCCTCCGCAGTACTTCCCGTGCTCTGGGCAATATTGGAAATAGATTCATTGTTATTATTGATCACTTCCTCTAATGTCTCTAATTTTTCTTTCGCAGAATCAAAATGTTTCACCAGATTTTCCGCTGTAACCAGCATCTTTTCGGATGCTGCAGCCTGCACCTCCAGATTCTCTTCATTAAATTTTGTAAGGAGGATAGATGTCTCACGCACTGCATAGATCAATATGCCAAGCACGATCATTCCAAAAATAAGTTCACTCGAATCTGCGGTTCCACGGATAATCTGTGCAATAATATGGATCACATTTCCAACAACTGCGATCGTTCCTCCTATATATAAAAACCGTACATTTAAATAAATGGTACTTGCTGCCAGAAGCGGCATCGCATACGCATATACGAAATTTGTATGATTAAATACAAGGAAAATAAAATAGACTGCTGTTGCTGTTCCAAGCAGAATCTCTCCGCCTCTTTTTACATCCCAGAACTTCTTCGCATAAGTATTCACAACTATGATCCCCACAACTGTTGCCACTGCCTGAATCGCCACTGTAATCTTAAATCCGGTCAGACATGCCGCTACTGATAAAAATGTCATTACGATCAGCTGCGCCATCACGACATTGTATACTTTCTGGTTTGCTCTTATATATTGTGTACTTGTCATCCTGTATTTCTCCCCTTCTTTTGTATTCTGTGTCAGATTGCATATTTATTATAATATCTCTATCGCAAAAAACAATATTTTTGGCATAAAATCAAGAATTTCTTAATCTTTTTCGACATATTATGCCATAAAATGGGGTAAAAATCGAGTGTGACTTTATGGTAGAGCTACATATCTGTTGTATGCGTAACACTGCCCACAGATTCCAAGAACTATTCATCCAATATACACAATCGCTCTCAATTATTTACCACTTAATATTTATATCTAATCAAGTTGCTCAAACAACAAATCTACATATTTCTGACCAATTAAATATTCTAACAATGCTTTTCTCCTATGAAAACATCCACTAATATAATTAGGATATACACAAATCAACATACTATCAAAATACTTAAATCCCCTCTTTATTCTATTATAGTATTTAGGTCTTTCATTGAGTCCGCTTTTCTTATGAATACATTCATCAAATACATATGATAATATTCATTATTACCTTTTAATTCAAAGCAAATTTTTTTCAGCAAATCGTCCCAAGAATATGAATTTCCCAAATATCTTAGACTCATTCCTGTACCTACAAATAACAATGGGTGATTACGGAATTTTCGTATAAAATCAGATAATTGCATTTTTTCATCCCTTTTGCCACAAAAATAATTTTATTATATTACAATTCTGTTCTCTTCTCATCGTTAGCTAATTGATTATACTTTCTTCTCCATGCACGCAATGTTTTTTACATATACCATCTTCAGATTCAAAAGCACATATTCCAACTATACCATTACTTCAGCAAATATCAGGATTTGTATACCTGCATCCTAAAGTAGTATTTTCTGTATCTCCATCATTTAATGGTGTGGAAAAACCAACCTGTATTTTATTCATTATCATCCATCCTTAATAAGATATTGTTGTAATATTCCTCATTTATCTCAAAACCGATATACTCCCTTTTTAATCTTTTTGCTGCGACTAATGTTGTACCACATCCGCAAAACGGATCTAACACTGTCTGTCCTTCTTTAGTAACTAATGAAATAAGTATTTCCATTAATTCCACTGCTTTTTGTGTCGGATGTAATCCTCTATCAGTTTTTTGAGTTTTTACTTTTAAGATATTAGAGCATACTTCAATACCTTCATTCAGAGTAGTTAATTCTTTTAACTTATTTTCATTAAATGCGCCAACTTCATATTTAGTTATGTTATCTGTCAAAGTAGTTCCCTGCGGATAGGGCTTCATGAACCACAGTATTGGTTCGAATAATGGACGAAGATTTCCTATTTTCCACCCTTCCCATGCCAAACTATTCTGTTCATCATTTCTTCTATCAAAAACACAACTAATTCTCTGTGCTCTGTATGCCGCCGAGTCTTTCTCCCACGCAATCATATCTTTAAAAATAAAACCTGCATCTTCCATTGCGCAAATACATCTATGAGCCATTCTCCGTCCTGCAAATATGAAGCAACTTGCACCTGGTTTCAATACTCTCAACCAATCTTCCGCCCATGATGAGCACCATTGATAATATTCAATCGGAATATTCTTATCTGATTGAGCCCATCCATTTAATGGTTTGCCTCTAGTTTTAAAAATTGTCCCACTTTTTTCTTGAGCTGGGCTTTTCCCTAACAGTGCACTATTTGTATTATTATGTAAAACATCCCATTTATCGTAATTAATTCCATATGGAATATCAGACAATATCAAATGCACAGATTCTGTATCCACACTCTTTATTAATTGTATTGAATCTCCCAATTCAACTCTGCCCATCAATATTCACCTACCTGTTCAATTTATCTATATACTGTGAAATAGCATTTATTTTTTCCTGTAATTTCTTTGCTTTAATTAATTCTTCTATTGCTTTTTCTTTGGTAAATTTCTTTATTTCCTCTATGCAACCATTCCAATATGATATTTCTGTTTTCCCCCTATATGTAATTAATCTTTTATAATCATTTAACATACTTCTATATTGCGCTTCTGGCAAACCTATTTTCTTTGCAACATAAACATCCATTTTAGGTAAAAAACAACATTTAGCATTAGCAAAACTTAATGATTTATCTCTTGCTATCATTTGGGAGGCATTCCATAATGATTCCAAAGATAATGATTCTGTCTCTTTTACATTTTTTTCAAGTAAAATAGATATATGTTCCCAAGACAACAAACATACATTATTTTCGAGAGCTTTTGAATATATTTGACTAGTAGATTGTGGGTATTGAAAATATGGTGCTACTAAAACAGCATATTCATTCTCAGAACCACGCCAATCACTCAAGTTACTCACTTTAAAATCTTTCTGATTCTTTGCTGTTCTACTCAATCTAAAACATTTTGCATCAGCAACTAAGCTATATTTATATCCCGAAATACTTTCTGCCAATATATCAGCACTATCTGCTCTTTCATCCAAAGCCCTCGATGCCAACCCTAACAATCTAAAACATCTTGCTAAAACTATATCCGAAGCCTTTGAATATAATTTTTCTTCTGTAGAATCATGTTCAATATTTTCAGGAATAGTACCTATCTGCTTTACGATTTCTTTGAAATCTTCCTCTGATATTTCATCAATATATTTTCTTATTTTCTCAGTTGCTTCCTTGAAATCTATTGTAGAAAGTTCTTTTATTTGATTTATAAGTTTTTCAAACATTTCATATCTCCTTTTTATATTTCTTATTATCTGATATTGTCCAATTACCATCAAATGTAAATACTACATCTATTCTATTTTCAAAACACAATATTTGTATTATTCTTTGCTAAATGTACATTTTTCATTGCCTAAATTGCTATCCTATATACCTCTTAACTTAACTTTTTATATTATATTCGATATATTGAATAATAGCAACGGAACTTGTGTTTGACTCTTTTATATTATATCACCGTCATAAGTCGAACACAAGTTCTATCATAAATTTTATCTCCCCATCATACGCCTCCCACAACCTCTTCTGCTCCGTTCCAATCCTCAATATTTTCTGCAAATCCCTAGCCATAGCCACAACATTAGCATCCATCTGCTCTACTGTCCCTGTCCGGTTACCAGCCTTAATTTCCCACTGAATTGTCTCTTTGCTGTAATATTCCCTAGTCTCCACATTCATATATCCATACACCGATTATGAATATCCATTGCTTTTCTCTATGAATACCGGAGCCACTTCACCCTTAGAAGTTTTCCACCTCATAAGCCTTTGAAACCAGCAGATTCCTTCTTTTATCAGCTCCTTGAAATTCTCCAGCAGTTTGCCTAATTCACTAAGTATTCCTCTAAATGAATTACCTGCTTCAATCGTCTTATCCGATTCAACCTGATTGGCATATTCTTCTATTATCGGTGCAAATAATCTGAATGATGATACAAAAGCATTGATCGTATCAAGCAATTCTACTGCTTTATTTGCTTTATCTGTCATGCTTTCCAGCTCTTGTTTTACCGATTGAAGTTCTGACTGCTTTTCATCAAGTTCCTTAGTCTGTCTCCTTTCCAATTCCCTGTATGCAATTTGCGAAGCGGTTAACACAATATCCGCATCTTGCACTTGTTCCTGTATAGTCAAATATGTGGACATTAGCAAGCCAGGAAACCCAAATTCATTTGACAGAAAACCATTCAGCAAGAAGGAAATCAAAACTTTGTGGGACGCACAAGAATCCAATCAATGATGATAATATGCAGCTTGCAGAAAAGTCCAGGAAAAAGATTCTGACAATCAAAGGCAACACACATGATGGATATGATGTCATCTTCAAGGATGGAAGAACAGTTCATTGCAAGACAAAACTGGAAATCAGAAAATGTCTTGCACAAGACAACAAAAGTCTTGCACAAGACACCTGATTCAGTGTTACTAATTTGTTTCTAACTTGTTACTAACAGACAAAAATTCATAAAAACGGACAAAAAGAAAAATCCCACAAATCCAAGGAATACCTTGAATCTGTGGGACTGATTTTTGTTCTTGAATTATCTCTTTGAGAACTGCGGAGCGCGACGAGCTGCTTTGAGACCGTACTGCGCGAGTTTTTGAGCTGTTTTCCCTTGATACTCCGGGCTTTTCCGGCTTTCTGCCTCTCAGTTATCCGGTGTGCGGACCATAAAAAACGGCCTTTTTTCATTCAGCAATAGCCTGATGAAACGCACCATTTACTACCCCAAACAGCTCCTCTGGTTTATTGTACTTCACTTTTGCATAGATGTCCATAGTTGTTTTGCTGTTTTCGTGTCCGGCAAGGTATTGGACGGTCTTTGGATCAACACCAGCATAGAGAAGATTGGTAATGTAAGTGTGCCGCAGCTGATGCGGGGTTACATCAAAGTCCAGCGTATATCTGATTTTGGGTTGATTTTTCTGGGTCATGCCCAGCGTTGGGGTAACCGTGTATTTGATGCTCTGCCCATTCACATACTTATAATAGTTCCGGGGCTTAGTGGAGCGGACAACGACATACTGCCACACTCTTTGAAACTGCGAAGCAGCCAGCGGCTCCCCTTTGCTGTCAGCAATCACATAATCTGATATGGAATTTTCTTTCGTTTCTCTCAGACAATCCACCAAACACTTCGGTATCGGAATATCCCTTTTTGCCGCCGGAGTCTTTAGCACCGTAGAAATCACGGGTCTGTTATGCTCTGTACGCCATGCCCGCCTCACTGATAGATAAGGTGTATCCTCGTCCAGAAATACACAATCCCATTGCAGTGCAAGAATTTCTTCCCGACGCAGACCGGAATACAAACCGAGCATAATAAACAAATATGGAGGAAGTCCCTTGACTGTATCCAGAAGCACGGCTACCTGCTGATCTGTCAATGCCTCCTTCTTTTTTGTCGGTTTTCCGCCTTTACCGGATATTCCCGCACAGGGATTGTGTTCAAGAATTTGGTTTCTCTCTGCCGCATAAAAAATGCACTTGAGTAGCATATTGACCTTATTGTATAAGCCTTCCGATTTCTTTGACAATGGAACAAGCGCCAGCCGAATATCGTCAGCGGTCACTTCTTCCATATACATCTCTCCCAGAGGTTTTATGATATAGTTTGTCATATCCCTCGTATAACCTCTGAGTGTAGACGCAGACACCTTTGCCGACTGCATCAGCAGCCACTTCTCTCCATACTCGGCTACTGTCGGGTGCTGCCGGTGAAAGATAATTTCTTCCACCTGCTTCCGGGCCTCTAACTGCTTCTCATACAATTCCTCACAAGTAGCGGCATACAAACTCAACTCTTTTCCATCTGCATCCGTAATCCTGGTTCTGTAATACTGGATTCCTTTCAATGTAATGGTCCCGTACTTCGGGATCTGTGTTTTCTTTTTTGCCATCTTTGATCGTCCTTTCTTGATAATGTGTAGTCTCCGTATCTACACTCTCTTTTTATCAGAAAGCCTCGATTTAATCAAAGATACGGCTGAGGTAAAACAAAGAGCGAGACATCCTTGCCTCGCTCCTGCTTCATTTCCTATTTGTTATTACTGTGCTGCATCCCAGCTTGCAAACGCACAGTTCATTGATCTGACCAGCTCATCTGGTCTGTTGTACTTAACCTTTGCATAAATGTCCATGGTAATCTTGCTGCTTTCATGGCCTGCCAGGTATTGAACCGTTTTGGGATCTACCGATGCATGAATGAGATTGGTAATGTAAGTATGCCGCAGCTGATGGGGTGTTACTTCAAAGTCCAGACTGTAAACCACTTTTCCGTTATGAGCAGCCTTTTCTCCCAAGACAGGTGTGACAGTATGCTTTACTCTTTTTCCATCTTCATACCGATAATAGCTCCGCTCTTTGACCGTCCTCGTAACAATATACTGCCAAAGTCGCTTAAACTGCGTGTAGGACAGCGGTTCACCATCCCGGTTTGAAACCACATACTCCGAAGTCGAAGTTTCCTTTGCTGCTTTCAAACACTCAGCCAAGCAAACAGGAAGGGGGATATTTCTCTCCGCAGCCTTGGTTTTCAATTCATCCGAAATCACCGGTCTGTTATGTTCGGTGTGCCATGCCCGTCTTACCGTCAGATATGGAGTATCTGTATCCAGATATACTGAATCCCATTGCAGAGCAAGAATTTCTTCCCGGCGTAGCCCTGCATATAAACCAATCATGACAAAGACATAAGGCGGCAAATTTCGGATAGCATCCAAAAGGCGCTCCATCTGTTCATCTGTCAAAGCCTGACGATCCTCTTGTGGAACACCGCCACCTTTTGTTGTCAGATAAATCGTTGGGTTGTGGTCAATAATCCTGCTTTCCATCGCTGCGCGAAAGATAGATTTGTAAAGAATTACCACAGATTTATAAACCGATGCAGATTTTTTGGAAACCGGAACAAGGGCAAGCTGAATATCATCCAGGCTAACCTCACCCATCCGTTTATCTCCCAATTCCGCTATAATATGCCGCCTAACCTTTGAGGTGTAATCCGTCAAAGTAGTAGCTCGTACATGAACCGACTGCATCAGCAGCCACTTTTCACAATACTCTGCAACTGTGGGCGTTTTCCGATGAAAAGTGGCATTCTCAATCTGTTCCAACGCAAGCGTTTCTTTGTTGTATAGTTCTTCAGGTGTTTTTGCGTAGATAGCTACGAGCTTACCATTCGCGTCTTTGATTCTGGTCCTATAATATAGGACACCTCTTTTCATAACTGTGCCATATTGAGGAAGCATTATTTTCCTATTTGTCAATTCCTCCACCTCCTAAGAATAGACTCCAGCGCTGTATCTATGTTTTATCAGACCATTATGATTTCGACAAGGATACGGACCGGCTCACACTCCAGCTCTGCGAGGTTTACGATAAGTTGCGTTCTTTTCTGCTGGCTTTGCTCTGTGGGTGCATTTTGCGATATACTCCTGAAGGCCAGCTGAAGTAAAGTACACACAGCCATTCTGCACATATTGCACATAAGAAATAAGACCATTGTTACGGGCCGCGTCCAGCGTTGCAATGCTGATACCTAAAATTTCTGCTGCTTCTTTTCGTGTAATAAGTTTTTCCATAAAGCATATTTCCTCCAATCTGTCAAGTTTGTCATCGTATTTGTTCAAAGCCACATGAATACGCTGGCAGCCGAAACTGCCAGCGCATGGTATCTGATTTTGGACAGGAAGCTGCAAACGCTTCCTATTTATATAACTCAGCTTTCATCACATTTGCCACGCCCCCTGACGATGGGAACACAACAGGTCTCCGCTGGCGCGGCTGTCATAACTCCGCAGCACCGTTCGTATCGTGTGCCGCAGGGTTCCCCCCAAGTCTTTGGCGGGCCGTGAGGAAGTATCTTTAAGCCCCCATGCAGTCATCGCGCCGAATCTGCCACAATCCGTTTTATGAAATCGTAGATCGCTCCGAAGAAGTCTTTTCATCACCTCCCTGACTGCTCCATCTTCGCGGCGTTTCATATTCGCTCGTACATGGGTTATGTACCTGTTGTGCTGTCTATTCGATTGTCAATGTACTGATGAAGGAGGAAAACTTGTCCTTCTTATTAACACTGACAAAAAAGGCAAAAAACAGGCGCATCAAATGAAATTTTATCAAAAATATTTTACAAGCTGCTTTAATCCACGGCGGATACTGTCTCGGACACGGCTTGGGTCTACACCTTCTACTTCGGCAATTTCATTTACCGTCATTCCCAGATAGTATCGGGCATAAATTCGCTTTGCCTGTTTCTCCGGCAGCTTCATCACAGCGGCATAGACCTGCTCCTGAAACTGTTTTTCCTCCAGAACCATCTCCGGTGTCTGCGGCTTCAACAGCACCGCATTTTCAATGCCATTCTCGCAATCCAGAGAATACTGTGCTTTATAACGATACATCTTTCGCTCATACGCAGCCTCCGCACGTTCAGCTGCTCGAATAGTCTCCATTACTTCCTCTGTCACATCTACAAAAAAGTCTGTTGTATAAACATTAGGATAAAGTTCCCGAAGGTTAATTTTCTTCATTATGTACCTCCATTTCGATTCACGGGTGATTGACGGGTGAATCGAATGGAGGTGGAGACCGACACCGGCAGACAACCGGATCATCTCCGAAAAAAAGGCAACAAAAAACGCCAGATTTCCGTAATGGAAAACTGGCGCACCAAGAACAGCCACGATTGTACTTAATTACACAGAACGATAATGCCGATGCAATGCAAAACTTGCCCGGAGGAGGAGCAATGCTTTTTTTAACTGATGTAGATCATGTGAGCTTTGAAAAAGCAAACGAGACACGGCAAAATAACCTCCAATCGGCTACCGTGTCCCTGCAAGTCGTCATAGGATTGTGTAAACGCAAAGAAACGGCGGCTCTGAAAATCAAAGCCGTCGTTTCAAATGGGCGTGTCAAATTGTCTGCTCTACGACGGCTTTTTTTCTTTTGCCGTCGTCCGGCAGAGTATTATTCAATATTTAATTCAATGTTTCCAGTGAAATTCTCACATTCAATGCCAATATAATTTCCACCATCAGGAAGTGTAATTATGTCACTATAAGTTCCGGTTGTTTCAATCAACGTGACTGCTTCATCAGATCCAGAAATCCAAAATACTTTTGCAGTACCTTCCGTAATCTCCAAGGTGCAATCAATGGACAGCTCCTTACCGGCTTCTCTCTTTATGGAAGTTCCTCCGAACAAATACTCTGTACCTGAAAAGTTCGCATAATCAGCCGTATAAGTCCCTGTATAATCATCAATTCCTTTTTCTTTTTCCCCTTGCAGTGACGATTTCCCTGTCAGTTCTATGGAACCCGCAGACTGAACAATGTTATTGTAATGATTGAGAATTTCATCTTTTGAACAGCCAGCAAGCATAAAACTTCCCACAAGGACGAATGTTAATGCTAAAACTATTTTCTTCATAAAATCATCACCAGCCTTTCTTTGGAGCTACCTTTTTGGCCTTTTTCTTTGTTTGGGTTGCTTCTCGTTCTTTCATGCACAAAATCAAGATGGCAGAAATAACGACAGCAAGCGCAAGACTGCAAGAACAGGTTCCGATATTCCAGTTGACTGCGGTATCATAGCTACGGTAGCCTACCATTCCAAGACTTGCGGTAATCGGATAAAGGTTTGCTAATGTCATATTTCCAGCGGCAAACATCCCTCCATATCCATAGACAAAAGCAATGATTACACCGACTAAAAAGCTGCCTGCACTCCGACAAGTAAGAGCGATAATCGGCAGAACCGCAAGATATAAAAAGAAATTAACCGCAGTAATCTGCAAGGCTGCTTTTAGAGCTAAGGAAATCTCAAAGCCGGGAAATCCCACAATCATTTCTGCTATGATTGTAAACAGACTGCATATCAGCCCGAAAATAATAGACAATACGCCGCACACAATCAATTTTCCGGTCAACAGTTTCTTAAAAGAGATCGGCACAGTCAGAATATTTTTCAATGTGTCATCCGTCTGCTCACGAGAAATCATATATCCAGCAATTAGGCTGATACACATCGGAAAAATCATGGACATATTGTTTTTGATGACCTGTTCTGTAAGATAGGCAAAATCCCAAACGGAACCATCATTCGCCATAGAGGTAAACAAGGTCAGCAGGACGGATAGGAGCATGAGTGCAACGCCCGCCCAAAGGATATGATACCTTTTCAATTTATAAAATTCTGTTTTTACAATGCGAACCATGTTTATTCCCCCCTCTGCTTATATAATCTGTCAATCAGTAAGAACGAAACGAATGCCATAATCCCAAGAATGAATACAACTTGAAATGTTGAGGGAATTAGCCCTGTCATTTGCTCCAAGTCCATTTTTATTCCATGAGCCGCCATATCTCCCGCACTCCAAAATGTAGTCAGTGGCGTGGGCAGAAGCCATAACATAGTTTTAGGCAGTGTGTCAAACAATGCCGTAGCACTCATGTTCAGAACGCTGTAAAAGACACACAACAAAATGGAAAAAACATAGGTCTTACTGAAAAAGACAACAAGGACAATCAACGGGAGTGTTCCTGCCGTAATGAAGATCCCCGTTTCAACCGCCAAAAACAGCTTATAACCAATTCCATAAACTTCTAATGTTCCAATTCCGCAAAGAATTGTTGCAATGGTAGAAGCCACGCAAAAAACAATTCCAAAGATAAAAGGACAATAATCTTTGCAAGTACCATTTGCGTGCTGGTTACGGGAATTGTACGCAGATTTTTGAATGTATCGTTGTCGCGTTCCATAAAAAACAGAATAGCGGCAATCACTCCGATAATGCAGGGCAGTAAAAACTGGATACCATATCCCAACACCATGTTAAATAGTCCATCGAAAGCATCTGCCCGATCCGTATATCGCTCCATCATAGAGGGCGTTGTCATCAGATAAGTCAGCGGGATTGGAAACAGGAACGCAGCCAAAATAATCAGCGGAATAAATTTCTTCCGTTTCAATTTCAAAAATTCGCATTTGATTAGTTTAAGCAATTCCTTCGCCCCCTGTCACACGCTTGAAGTAATCTTCAAGACTTTCTTCACAGGTATGTGCTTCTGATACCTCCAATCCGTTTTCTACAAAAGCAGTTACAATTTTCCCCACGGGTAGCTCCATATTGTGTAGACGCAGATTGTGGTCGTCTTGTATGGAAAAATGGGTTTCATGGAAATTGCGTTCCAAAATTCTTGCCGCCTGTGCAGTATCAGAGAGCGTAAACCGGATATGTTTACTGCTTTTTTGCTCCAACTCAGCAAGGCTTTCTTCTTCCAGCAATGCACCGTGGTTAATAATTCCAATATCGTCAGCCAGCAAGGAAATCTCCGAAAGAATGTGACTGGAGATTAAAATGGTTTTTCCTCTTGTGTCGCAAAGCTCACGGATAAAGGATCGCACTTCTGCAATACCGATGGGATCGAGACCGTTGATCGGCTCATCCAAAATCAAAAGCTCCGGATCGTGCATGACTGCAAGGGCAATCGCCAGCCGCTGCTTCATGCCAAGAGAGTATTGCGAAAACAGCTTTTTATCCTTGTAAGGTAGCCCGACCAAATCCAGAGCGTCTTTGATGGCATGATTGTTTGGTACTCCACGCAGGGTAGCAAAGATACGCAGGTTCTCCGTACCGGTCAGATTGGGATAAAAACCAGGGGACTCAATCAAACTGCCAATGCGGGGCAGCAACTTCTTTTCATTCCCTTGCAAAGACTTTCCCCAGATTTTGACCTCACCGGAAGTAGGCTTCGTTAAACCCAACAGCATTTTCATAGTTGTGGTTTTTCCGGCTCCGTTTCTACCCAACAGACCATAAATTCTCCCACGCTTGACATGGATATTTAAGTCAGCCACACTCTTTTGTGAGCCGTATTGCTTTGTCAGATTTTTTGTTTCAATGATATAATTTGTATCCATATTCAAAACCTCCTGTTCTGTAAGGTATTCTATCATGCCAACCTTGCATTAACCTTGCCGCAACCTTGCATTAACCTTGCAATTTGAAATCCAGTAAAATGACAAAGGCTCCCGCCATAAAGACGGGAACCCGCTTAACTCTCCAAAGGAAAAAGCAACATAAATTCAGTTCCTTTTCCCGGCAAACTTTCAACTGTTATACTTCCACCCATCTTTTCTACAAGCTGATGGACAATAGAAAGACCAAGTCCGCTGCCTTTTTCAGAGCGTCCTTTATCACACTTATAAAGCCGTTCAAATATGTGTTTCAAATCTTCTTTCTCAATTCCCACTCCATTATCCGCCAGCAGCAGCTCCATGTTATTTTCCTTCTTCGATAGGGAAATTTTGATTTTGTCCGCATGGCTGTGAGCGATTACATTTTGAATAAGGTTATTGATGATCCTCATATAGCTATCCATATCCAATCTTACCCGGACAGGCTGTTCAGGAATATCAATGTCATAATCAACCTGTTTATCCTCAAAAATCGGTATCCAGTCGATCAGAATGTTTCTTGTCAGCTCTGCAACCTCAACGCTCTGGATCTCCAAAGCAAACTCGTTGGAATTTAACTTGAACCAGTCAAAGAGTACATCAATGTATTCTTTTAGATCATGGGCTTTCCGACGGGCGGTTTCAATATAATCATCCCGGTCTTTTCCTGTGACCAGTCCTTTGTGTGTAGCGTCAAGATACCCAAGCAGAGTAGTAAGGGGCGTTCGCACGTCATGGGAAAGGCTCGTCATAAGCTGGCGGTTGGTTTCTTCTGTCTGCCGTACAGTTGAAAGTCTGCTTTCATAGGCCACAACAATCTCATTGATTTCATAGGCAAGAGGTGCTGTCAGTTCATTTGTTGCAGATAGAATACGCCGGTTGCCATTTCCGTTTTTCACATCAACCAGCACATCGGTCATTTCTGCTATTTGTTTTTTTACACGCCGAACGAGAACGATAGAAGTCAATACAGCCACAACAGCAATCACAATGGACAAGAATACGATAATTTCCATGCTGACTACACCTCCTTATTAAACCGGTAGCCAATCCCTTTGACCGTTTGTATGTACTTTGGGCTTGAAGGATTGACTTCTAATTTTTTACGAAGTCGGCTGATAATCGCCATAATGTTACTGTCATCATAGAAATATTCTTCGCCCCATACTTCCTCATAAATCTGCTGTTTGGTCAAAATTTTCCCTTGATGTTTTGCACAGTACAGGAGCAAATCAAATTCCTTTGGCGGAAGTTCAAAAGTGCCGTTTGCCGTCGTAACAGAACGATTTTCAAGGTCAATTTGCAATCCATCAAAATCCAGTTTTTGCACAGCTCCGGCTTGATGATTAAAACGGGTGTAGCGGCGAATGAGGGACGCAATACGGGCAATCAGTTCGTCCATATCAAACGGTTTTGTCAGATAATCGTCCGCCCCGGCTCGTAAGCCCCGTACTTTAGAAATGCTGTCATTTTTAGATGTGAACATCAAAATCGGCAGACTGTTCTCTTTGCGGATTTCTTCCAGCGTTTCAAAGCCATCCATACCAGGCATCATCACATCCAGCACCACAAGCTGATACTCCTGCTCTCTTAATTTTTGTAAGCCCTCTTTTCCGGTATTACAAAAATCAGCTTCTATGTTTTCTGCTTGTACGCTACGTTTAATCAAAGCGCACAGTTCTCTGTCATCATCTATAATCAGGATTTTATTCATGGTGCAACCCCTTCCCTTGTTTTGTCCTTCCGTCAATCGGCTTTTCTGCGTTCTTTGGGATCAGCCAAACACCAGCCATCTTTACAGCGCCGGGGATACGCCCAGCAGTGCAATAGTAATTTACTCTACGAGGTGTCACGCCCCATTTTTCGGCGGCCTCTTTTAGTGTCATATAATCCATTATGCACCTCCACAGAGTACATTATAGTTCTTCGTCTCGAACAATACAAGTTTATCTGTTCCAACGCAAGCGTTTCTTTGTTGTATAGTTCTTCAGGTGTTTTTGCGT
>OGYQ01001069.1_pt1 | contig 17436 bp, 16 predicted proteins | sample 1576641 | NCBI WGS metagenome assembly OGYQ01 (sample SAMEA3541476, study PRJEB24748) | human gut metagenome | biome: human gut; feature: human-associated habitat; material: faeces | place: China | collected 2012
AAGCGGGCGCCCGTCATAAAGGATCTCTCCCTCCATCTGACTGTTATAGGGCAGGATTCCAAGGATCCCGTGAGCCAGCAGGCTCTTTCCCGAGCCACTCTCGCCTATCACGGCCGCCACCTGCCCCGGGCGGATCTCCAGCGATAGATTCCGGATCGTCTCAATCTTGCGCTGCTTCGTCCCTTTCTCATATTGTTTAAAAGAGATGGATAAATTCCTGATCTTAAGAATCGGTTCCATATGGTTTCCTCCTACTCGTGTACGCTGGCCGGATCCAAAAGTTTCCTTACACGCTCTCCCAGCATGGCAAACAAAAGGACTACCAGCACCAGGCTAAGCCCCGGGAACAGGGCAAGCCACCATTTTCCCGTAGTCAGGTACTGCATGCTTTCCGACAGGATCACGCCGATGGCCGGCTGCTCCGAGGACAGCCCGAACCCTAAGAAGGTGACACTGGCCTCATGCAGGATCGCATGGGGAAACAAAAGGATCGTCCCTGTTAAGAACTGCGGCAGAAGATGGGGAAACATATGCACGGCCGAAATCCTCATCTTTGACACTCCCAGCTTTTCTGCCACAAGGATATAGGGAGCCTGGCGAAGCTGCAGCACCTCTCCCCTTATAACTCTCGCAAGCGACGGCCAGTGGGTCAGTGCCACTCCGGCCACCACCCCTGTAAAGCCCCGGCCGCAGGCAATGGAAATCAGCATGACCAGAAGGATATGCGGAATTCCCATGACCAGATCGATACACCAGGAGATGCAGGCGTCTGCCTTCCTGCCAGGGACCGCCGCTCCGATACCGATAAGAAGCGCCGCTGCCCCGCTGATAGCGGCGGTCAGAAGTCCGATCCGGATACTTAAGGAAAGCCCGGCAAGAGTCCGAAAAAGCATATCTCTCCCCATCCAGTCGGTACCAAAAATGTGGGCAGCGGAAGGCGCCTGGTTCCGGCTCAGAAAATCCGTCTCCATTGCCGCTTCCGTAAACAGGATGCCGCACACCGTCACAGCCGCAAGCACGACCGTCACCACTGCGGCAAGGATCTTTGCTTTCTGTCTTTGATTAATCTGTTTTCTCATGACTTTGCCGCCCCCCTTCGGATCCTGGGGTCTACGGCTCCATAGAGAAGATCCGCAGCCAGATTGCCTCCAAATACAATAGCCGCCGTGATCACCGTGATCCCCAGGAGAAGAGGAAGATCACTTCCAAGACCTGCCGTCACAGCCGCCTGACCAAGTCCCGGATAGGAGAAGACCTGTTCTACCAGAACAGACCCGCCAATGATCTCGCTGATGGAAGCAAACTGCAGCGTAATCGCCGGAAGCATCACATTCCGAAGGCCGTGGCGCAGAATGATTCCCCGGGCGTCTTCCCCTCTGGCTCTTGCAAAAAGCACATAGTCGGATTCCATCACGTCTGCCATCTTTTCTCTGGTATGGAGCGCAATATTTGCCACTCCGGTAATACTTAAGGTCAGGGCCGGGAGCACCGCATGATAAAGCCGGTCGAAGACCGTGACCGCCGAGGATTCCATTCCCACCGGCACAGACATTCCGATGGGAAACCAGCCAAGCCAGACAGAAAAGATCAGAAGAAGCAGGATCGCCAGCCAGAACGCCGGCGTACTGGAAATCACCACGCAGTATCCCCGGATCAGCCGGTCCGGAAGCCTCCCGCGGAACGCCCCGGCAACAACTCCCAGAAAGAGGCCCAGGATTCCGGAAAGGAGCCATGCAGACAAAAGCAGGATGAGCGAACTGGAAAGCCGCTCTCCCACCACCTCCAGCACCGGCCTGCGGTATAGAAGGGATGTGCCGAAATCTCCCTTCACCACATCGCCAAGCCAGCCTGCGTATCTTGTAAGGGGCGGCGTATCCACACCCCAGTATGCCAAAAGAGCTTCCACCTGCTCCTGACTCATAGAGCCAAGAGCCACCTGTCCTACATTGGTCTGAAGAGGATCTAAAGGCGACGCCGACATCAAAAGAAAGGTCAAAAAGCTTACCCCTAAAAGAAGCAGCGCTATCCGTATCAACTTTTTCCCTGCAAACCCAAGACGATGCTTCACCTCTTGCTCCTTTCTCCTACTCTTCCCATTCCCACTGGTCTACATTATTGACAATGGACCAGCCATGGCCGTGGGGATGGATTTTTTGTTCCGCCACCGTAAGGCCGTCTCTTACCCAGTAGAGGTGGTCGATATTGACCAGCCACACCCAGGGGATATCCCCCTCCTGGGTCACACCGGTGGTTCCGTCCCACTGTGCCTGCTGCCACAGAGTATAGGCCTCTTCCAGGTCGCTTTCCGCCAGCGCCTGATCCATGTATGTGTCCACAGTTTCATTGGCATAGGGCGAGTACTGGGCCAGGTCCTTCCCGTCCACCGTATTTCCCTCAATCGTATGATAAATATTATAAAGTTCCATGGGCGTATGGGCTCCCCATCCCCACAAAAGAGGTTCTGATAAAGCCCTGTCGTAAGCCGTATCCCAGCCCACGCCCTCGATCGTACAGATAATCCCCAGTTCTTCCATCTGATCCGCAAAATCTGCCGCCAATGCCTGCCGTACAGAATCGCCATTGGAATACAAAAGATTCATCTTGGCCTGGACGCCGTCTTTTTCCCGGACACCGTCCTCTCCCAGAACCCATCCAGCCTCATCAAGAAGGGCTGCTGCTCCCTCCGGATCGTATGGCACTTCCGACGCCTCGTTGTACCAGGGAAGCTGGTCACATACGCTGTAGGCCGGACTTCCATATCCATTCAGCACATGGTCGATCATTTCCTGTCTGTCCACACCGATATTAATAGCCCGGCGCACCAGAACGTCAGAGATAAAATTATTTCCCACCGCCCGTCCTTCCGAGTCTGTGGTTTCAGGAATTGCCGGAAGATTAAGCCCCCGGTTATCCACACTTTCATAAGCAGCCAGTGTATATCCTTCCACTTCTTCCTCTGAGTAAGTTGCCGATGTATAGGCCAGGTCCACTTGTCCGGACTGGGCGGCCAGAAATGCTGCATCCTCTTCCATAAACAGGATCGTCACCTGCTTCATCTTTGGCGATTCCCCATAATAATCCGGGTTTGCCTCCAGGATCACCTGCTGCCCTTTGTCCCACTGCTTTAATATATAACGGCCGGAACCGACAGGCTCTGTCCCATAAGTCGCACTGTCATAGGCGTGTTCCGGCAAGATCCCCACCTCGGCCATGGTATAGGGCCAGATGGAGAACGGCCTCGTCATGTGAAAGATCACCGTTGTATCATCTGCCGCCTCTGCGTGATCCAGCATGGTAAAATCATTGACCGAACTGGTCTCCTTCACCGTGTTATAAGTAAACGCCACATCCTCCGCCGTCAGTGGTTCTCCATCCGTAAATTTCGCGTCTCTGCGGATCGTCACCTGCCAGGTCAGTCCGTCTTCACTGACACTGTACCCTGTAGCCAGGTCATAGCCGATGGTCAGGTCTGTATTGGTTACCGTCAGCGTACTCTGGATCAGCGGTTCGTGGACATGCTCCCCGGCGCCCCATCCATAAGCCGGGTCAAACCCGGCTTCCGGCTCCGAGCCGGGATCCAGGGCGATCACAACAGAATCCCCGTCTCTGCTTCCGCCGGAACGTTCCCCACTTTCTCCCCCGCATCCCAGGAGCAGTGATACCACAAGAGCCGCCACACACACCAGGGAGATTACTCGTCTTCTCTGCCCCATTTATGCCTCCTCCTGTCCGTCAGCTCTCTCGATTTTCTGCGCCGCCGCTTCCCAGACCTTTCCAAAAGGCATCCCGGATTCTCTCGCACACCGTGCCACGTCCTCATATTCCGGTTTCGCATGGGCCACTCCATATCCAGCCGCCGTTTTCACCCGGATATTCCCCCACTTTGTCTGCACTGTTTCCATCCCCGGAGTCAGAAAATACTTTTCACACCGGCGTACCCTAAGGCCATTGGTAGTCGTCTCTGCCAGGATGTGGCGGGCAAACGTCTCTTCTTTATCTGTCTCGCAAAGCACCGTCAGCACATGGCCCGCTCTCCCCTTTTTCATGGTCCCGGCCACGGTATAGACATCAAGCGCTCCAAGCTCCAGAAGTCTTTCACAGGCAAAGGCGAGGGCCTCCGGCGTCATATCATCGATGTTGCATACAAGCTCTGAGATCTCTCCGTTTCCGCCCTTATTCTTTTCCTCAATATCCACGGTCTCTCCCAGGAAAACACGCACGCAGTTAGCCTGGTCAAATTCTTTGGTGCCAATACCGATTCCTACGCCTTCACTCTTCATCATCGGCATAGGTCCGAAGGTATCCGCAAAATGAGCAAGCAGCGCCGCCCCGGTAGGTGTACACAGCTCTCCCTTTACCTCTCCGCCATAGCTTGGGACTCCCTGCAGAAGATATGCCGTAGCCGGCGCCGGCACTGGCATCACACCATGCGCGCAGCGCACCGTTCCGCTTCCCACATGTACCGGAGAGACAATGATCCGCTGGGCTTTCAGAAGATACATGGCATAGCAGACACCTGTCACATCCGCCACCGCATCCAGAGCTCCCACCTCATGGAAGTGCACATCTCCCAGCGGGCAGCCATGCGCATGCGCTTCCGCATGGGCAATGGCATCATATACCGCTTTGGCATGACTCTTCACCTCATCCGGCAGATTTAAGCCATCGATCAGCGCGCCGATATGCCCCGGCGTGGCATGGTGATGCCCGTGACCATGCTCATGTGTGTGTGTATGCTCATGACTGTGATGATGGTCATGTTCAATGCTGTGCCCGTGGTCATGACCATGTCCGTGACTGTGCTCATGCTCGTGGCTATGTCCGCAACCCGCCGACGGTTCCATTTCTTCTTCTCCGTACACGGTAACCTTCATATGGGTTCCGGCAATCCCGCAGGTCTTTCCTCGTTCCGCCTTAAGATTTACCCCCGGAAGTCCCAGACTGTTCATTTTCTCAAGAAATCCTTTTTGGTCTTCCAACAGTTCATAGAGCGCGGACATAAGCATGTCTCCGGCCGCCCCCATATTACACTCAATATATAATGTTCTCATCTCTTATTCCTCCTTGATCCCTTCCATTTGGTTGATCCTGCTGGCCAGATATCCCGCGCCGAATCCATTGTCAATATTGACCACACTACATCCGGAAGCACAGGAATTCAGCATTGATAAAAGGGCAGATAATCCGCCGAAGCTTGCCCCATATCCCACGCTGGTGGGTACCGCTATCACCGGGCAGTCCACAAGGCCTCCCACCACGGAGGCCAGGGCCCCTTCCATTCCGGCAACTGCGATCACACATCGGGCCTGCATCAGCGGGTCCAGATTCGACAACAGCCTGTGAAGTCCCGCCACTCCCACGTCATAGAGTCTGGTCACCCGGTTTCCCATAGCCTCTGCTGTCAGAGCCGCCTCTTCTGCCACAGCCATATCACTGGTCCCTCCGGTAGCCACCACGATATGTCCCCGTTTTTTCCGCTCCTCGGGAAATGCAATTCCAAGTCTGGGAATAGCGTGATAATCGATCGGGATCGTCTCTTTTAAGTAATCTGCCGCCTCCTGACCGATCCGGGTCACCAGGATATTCCTGCACCCTCTTTCTCCCATCGTGCATACAATCCCCCGGATCTGCTCCGGTGTTTTTCCTGCGCCGTAGATCACCTCTGCCGCTCCCTGGCGGACACTGCGGTGAAAATCAATCTTGGCATAATCAAGATCCTCAAAAGGCGCTTCTTTTAAGTCCAGCATCGCATCCTCCGGCGACACCTTTCCTTCCGCCACCTTTCGCAAAAGCTCCAGGATGTCCTGTTTATTATCCATACACGTCTCTCCTTTCCAAACCTGCTATCTTAATTCCTATCTTGACGCCTGCCGGGCTGTAAGATCCAGCAGCACCTCGGAAAACACAGGCTTCAATGCCTCTAACACCTTTTCCCGTTCCAGGAGCAGCAATGCCATCTGCTGTTCCGTCACCTGGATCCTGGCCGCTTCTCCATACAAGCGCACCCGGAAATCCAAAAAGCCAAGTCCCGCAAGGGCTTCTTCTGCTCTTTCCACTTTTTTCAGATCCTCCATGCAGATCCTGGTGCCTGTAGGGATCCGGGTCGCAAGGCAGGCATATGCCGGCTTATCCCAGGTAAACAGCCCCGCCTCTTTGGAGCTTTTTCTCACCTCATCTTTTGTCATGCCACATTCCCGCAGGGGCGAACGTACCCTTAACTCCTCTAACGCCCGCATCCCCGGCCTGTCCCCGGCATCATCCGAAGCGTTTGTCCCATCCAGAAGAAGGGAAAATCCGTCCTGCTTTGCCGCTTCTCTAAGCCTGGTAAACAGCGCTTTCTTGCAGTAATAGCAGCGCTCCTGCCCGTTATCCGCCGCTTCCGGAACCTCCAGGATCTCTACCGGAAGCTCGGTCATCGGTACACCCAGCTCTCCCGCAAGTCTCCTGGCGTCCTGAAGTTCAAAAGCCGGCTGAAAAGCTGTCTTCACATAATATGCCCGGACTTCACAGCCGTATTTTTTTGCGGCCCACAAAAGGAACGCCGAATCTGTTCCTCCGGAAAACGCTACCGCCGCCTTCCTGTTCTCCCGGAAAAATTGTTCTAATGTCATCTGTTTCTCCTTTTACGATCTCTTTTTATACAATACAAAAGGAAGATATCTGTCTTCTTCTGAAAACGGATATCTTCCTGATATCTCCTGCAAATTCTTCTGATTCACTAAATGTCACATCAAAAATATTACATCAAACACATACAGCTTCAGCTGCTTTTCCGGCTTCCTGCCGGAATTTTACGTTCCTGATTTTACCATAAAAGTCAGGCCTTCGTCAAGATTCCATCCCCGGCTTTTCGATCCCTGCATGTTTGACATAGACCTCAAACGCAGACGGAATCGAATATTTTTTACCGATCTCTTCCGGCAAGGCAAACAAGAATCCTTTCTCATTCGTCTTTTCCAGCTCATCCACGATAACTTCATATCCGGTCATGTGCCACTCGATATGGCTGAAGATATGTTTTGCCTTTTCAAGCGGCCGGATACGAATGGGCGCAAGACCGATTTCTTTGCTGTAAGCAGTCACCTCATCCATGGACAGATGTCCCGAAAGATTCGGGAATTCATAAAGCCCCGCCAGAAGCCCCTTTCCAGGACGCTTCCGGACGGCAAGCTTCTGCCCGTCTTTAAAGATGAGCACCGTACGGTTTTCTATTTTTCTTGGCTTTGCCTTGCTCCGCACCGGAATCTCTCCTGTCAGCCCCTGCTCTCTGGCTTTGCACAGATGAGAAAGAGGACATTCCCCGCAATGGGGTTCTCCGTTTGGCACACAGACAAGGGCTCCAAGCTCTATAAGCCCCTGGTCAAAATCGCTGGCCTCTCCCTCCGGGATCACATGCTCCAGCGCCTCTTCGATCTTCTTCCTGACGGACTGCTTCATGATATCCTCCCGACTTCCGGTGAGCCTGGATATGACACGCAGCACATTGCCGTCCACCGCCGGCTTTGGGATCCCATAGGCAAAAGCGCTGATGGCTCCCGCCGTATAACTTCCGATTCCTTTTAACGCACGGACCTCCTCATAGGTCTCCGGAAATTTTCCATTATGATCGATCATTACCTGCTGTGCAGCTTTTTGCATGTTCCGGACCCGGTTATAGTATCCAAGGCCTTCCCAGAGCTTTAAAAGAACGTCTTCCTCAGCTTCTGCCAGATCCCTGACCGTGGGGAGCCTTTTCAGGAACCTCTCATAATAAGGCTTCACCGCCTCAACTCTGGTCTGCTGCAGCATGATCTCCGACACCCACACCCGGTAGGCGTCCGGGGACTGCCTCCAGGGAAGCTCTCTTTTATTTTCCCGGTACCACCGGGTCAATGGCTCTGCCATCTCATACAGCAGCGGGTCTTCCAGCACCACCGGCACCGGATCCTTGATATGGACCTCGTCTTTTGACACCTGGCAGTCATAGGCCAGGACCTTGACCCCTTTTTCCGACGCACGCAGCAGAGCCTTGGCAAATTCCGGATGGGTGTCCCGGTTCGGCGTAAAGAAACGGACGTCCTTCATCTGGATCACAAAGAACACGTACGCCTCCCATCCCTCCTGTACCGCTCCGGCCAGCTCTTCTACATGCTTCACCGCCCGGTCGCTTGGCGCGTCCGGGAAACGTACCCGGCCGTCCTCTTCCAGGGTCACACCCTTGACCTCGATCAGGATTTTCTGCCCGTCTGCTTCCACATACAGGTCAAACCGTGAGCTTCCATGGGTATACTCCGGCTGGATCTTCGTCACATTCTGGAAGAGATTTCCTTCCTCGATCCATTCTTTCACCAGGTGGTTGGGCGCCTGGGAATCCATGTTGATCATCCGTTCTCCCTTTTTTACCGCGATCAGGTCCCACTTCGTCTTCCGCTCCGGGTTTCCCGCCCGCTCCACATATACACAGGCCCCCGGCTGTAAAAGTTCCCGGCACCTGCCGGTGTTCTTCACATGCACCGTCTCTTCTTTCCCCTGGATCTCTATCTTTGCAATAAACCGATTGGGCCGGGAATGAAAGATTCCCGGCTCGATATTTTCGTACTTCATCTATTTGTCTCCCTTATCACAGGGCCTTCTTTTTTCTTCCAGCAGTCTTAAGATTTCTTCTGCAATCTTTGCCGCATCTGCCTCTTTTTCCGGATAGCCGCAGACATACTTAGGATAGCTGCTGTGTTTCAGCCCTTCTACCAGTATAATGTCTGCTTCGGGAAAATGCAAAAACAATTCTTGCTCTGTGATCCCTTCGCACTCCTTCGTCACCAGAAAACGATGATCCGAAAAGACTGCTGTCCCATAGGCCCCCGCCTTCCTGTGACGGAAGCTGTCGGTTCCCGGCACATCCGGTTCAAAGTCATGGCCGTCATGCTTGACCGTAGCCACAAGACACCCTCTCCCCGCAAGGAGCGGGATCAGTTCTGTGACAAGCGTGGTCTTCCCGCTGTTCTTCTCTCCGCAGATACAGTAAATCAAAGGTTGTTTGCAAGCATCCTGACCCATATCGTCTCTCCCTTCCTTACGCCTTCTTTCCGGCCCTCAATCTCCGCCAGACAGTTACATTCGCCAAGAGAAGCGAGCACACCGGATGCGTGCTGCTCCGGAAATGATACCCGCCCGTCTTCCCACCGGGCACGGACAATACGTAAGCCCTCACAAGGTCTTACAAAGTCACTGCCCAGGACTCCCTTTCGATACTCCGGTGCATAAAAGCTGCTGCCTGTCATCTTTTCCAGAACCGGCCGCACCAGAAGTTCCAGATGCACCATGGCACCAAAGGGATTGCCGGACAGAGCGATCACCGGAACATTTCCGTACATGCCCGCCATGGTAGGCGCTCCCGGCTTCACCTGTATGCCGTGAAAAAGCTTTCGGATCCCCAGCGCCTCAAACACCTCCGGCACCAGATCCTTCTCCCCTACAGACACGCCTCCTGTGGTAAGGATCAGGTCCACCTTCTCTTTCATTTCACGGATCCATCCGGCGATCGCTTCCGTATCATCTGCCCGCCGGACGCTTCTTTCCACTTCCACGCCCAATTCCGAAAGCCTTGCGCCAAGGAGATAACCGTTAGAATTATAAATCCCTCCAGGCTTTAATGTCTCTCCCGGCTCCTGCAGCTCATCGCCGGTGGCAAGGACGGCCGCCCGGACTCTCCTTTTTACCGGAACCTTCTCATATCCTGCGGCCGCCGCCATGCCGACCGCCGCAAAATCCATCCGTTTTCCTTCTCGCAGCAGGATGGTCCCTTTGCAGAAATCCTCTCCTTCTCCCACGCGGTGCTTCGCCATTTGTCCGGCGTAGATCTTTTCCGTGACGCTAAGGCGCACCGGCCGCTTCCAGGACGCGCCCCTGCTGTCACAGGAACGGATCGCATACCCGTCAAGAGGAGAACGGGGAAACGGCGGCTGATCCTCCTTTGCCGCAAGATCCTCTGATAGGATCCTGCCCGTCGCTTCCTTGAGGCTGACCATTTCTGTTTCCGAGATCTCTTCTGCGGCATTCTTCAAAAGCTCCGCCGCCTCTTTTGCCGGGATCATACTTCGCTTCTCCCACAGGATGTAAGCCTTTCAATCTCCCGGTTTATCCGGTTCCGAAGCGTAAGAAGATACATATCTGACTTAGGGAAACGGCGGAAGGTCAGCGGTTCTGCCAGATCTCCCTCGATCAGTTCCATGACATGCTCCTTGGACGTCAGGCTTTCCAGAAGCTTACATGCCCTAAGGTCTGTCAGCGCCTCATAATGTACCATCATACGGATCGATTCCTCCGGATGCCCATCTGCTCCAGGATATACAATAAACGGATCCCCTGCCGGGAACGCATTTCCGGCGTCTGTCACTTCATAAGGGTTGATATGCTCGATGGAAAACTGAGTATTGTAAAAGTTATAACCCCAATGCAGGATTCCGATAATGTCATATTTATACAACTGCACGCCATAAATCCTGTTTCTTAAGGACGGCATGGACATAAACCGGTTGCTCACCTCATAGAACTGCCCGGTACAGTAATAGGTCCACATATCGGTCAGGCCATGCTCCAGGAATTCTTCGATCTCATTGTTGCCCGGGATCGGTTTGTCGATCAGACCGTGCCGGTAGAACTCATAGCTTGAAAGGGCATCAAAAGTATGGAATCCGGAGAGCAGATCCCCCAGAGATTCCTTTGCTGCCTTGTAGCTCTCCAGGTGCTCCTCCCTTGGCTCATCGGAAATATGGAAATAGGTGTGCTCCGCGATCCCCCATTCCTTAAGCTTCTCAATAAGGCTTGGCAGAAAGCTGTGGAGGAAGTTTGTATATTCGCCCACCGCCGGTGTATGCCAGCCAAAGATCTTTTCTTCTTTTCCATCCACCGTTGCCACCACCTTGGGCGCATACTTAGCGCCCCACTGAGAGAACAGATGGGACATCTCAAAATATTCAATCCCGTATTTCCGGCACAGATCGATCCAGCGCTTCAGCCGGTCAAATCCAAAGATATACTGGCCGTCTTTTACTTCTACATCCACAAGCTGGGTCGTGGTCCGCTCCAGCCCCACAGCCGTATCCAGAGGGGAGGTAAACAGCGGCACCAGCATCATATTTCCGCCCCGCTTTACATACTCTGCAAAGAAATTTTCCAGGATCTGCCAGTGTTCCTCCGAGAACACCTCCACATGATAATAATCCGCCAGGCAGTCTGCATGCATCCATTCTGTATGCATGATCTCCTGCTTGGGAAGCGTCACCCCAACGACGTGAAGCTTCATCTTCGCAGAGCAGACAATCTCTCCTTCTTTCAGAAGCTGGATCTCAATCTCATAGTCGCCTGCCGGGATTTCTTCTGTCACTTCCACATCCACCCACAGGCTTCTCCACTGATGCGAGCAGACAATGACCTTATGATCCTCCGGGAGATCCCTGAGAAGATCCGGATACATCCCCGGTGTTGTCTTCAGATAGTTATCATCCACGATCACGTTGGTGGCCCGTCCCACCGGCACCTGCTCCACGGTCCGCACCCGTACCCACTTTTCAAGCTCGGATACTACGCGCGCCTCAAGCCGCTCCCGCATAAAACAGTCCCCGGTATAGGCAACCTGGAAGGACACCGTCTCATCCCACAGGGCGCTTAATACCAGGCATTCCGGCCTGTAGACCGGCGTTTCGTCCTGGAATACCTTCTCCAGGGAACTTAAAAGCTTCATTTCATAATTAATTTCTGTTTGTCTGCGCATCAAAATACCCTCTCCTTTTTCATACCACATATTTTACTTTATGCCGCTCATAGTCATTGCTTTGATAAATTGTTTCTGGAACATAACAAAGATGATGATTATCTACATGTATCTATAGACATCATCTATGACACCGACTCCAATTCCCGGATCTTTCCCCTCCAATATATATGCTTTTGCTTTCTTCTGAAGCAAGGTGTTCTCCGGATATCCGGACTTATCCTCCAGCACTTCCCCGAAGATCCTCTGTTCTGCCTGCGGAAAGGTATAGTGGACTTTCACGATCCGGAACAGTTTTTGAAAACGGATGATATTGCTGGTCTTAGGAAGCAGTTCTTCCAAAGCCGGAGACAGCAGCCAGGAATCACACATGTAAAATCCCGGCTTCCCATCCGCTCTGTCTGCAAAAAAGAGTTCCGCCTGACGAAAGGAGTCGATACAATCTTCATACTTCAGCGTCCCGTCCTCCGGGATATGCACATTCAGGCCTTTTGTTCCGGCCCCGATCCGGATTCCGTTACCTTCCATGGGTTCTTTCAGCTCGATAGGCTCAAACTGGAGTCTCCCAAGCCTGAACAGCTTCATCTTTACAGACTGCCCCAGCCACCACAGCTCTTCCAGTCCATAGACTCCATATTTGCGGCAACATTCTCTGCACCAGATCGTAAGGTCATAAAAAGTCTGGTCAAATACCTGGTCCGGGATGCCTTCTTCCTGATATTTATCATATGTCTCCGCCGAAAGGCGCAGGTAAAAGGCAAGCGCCCAGGTATAGCGTTTTTCTTTTCCTTTCCAACGCTCCAGAAAGCTCTTGACATCCTGATAAAAAAGTTCTCTTTCCCGGACATACTCTTCCCGTGAAATCTCCACCTTTACAGCCGCAGTATAAGCCTCCCGCGGCAGTAATATCCGTTTTGCCAGCTCGTCTGTTTTCATAAATCTTCTTATCCTTTCACTCCGCCCATGGTCAGGCCTTCTTTAAACTTGCTCTGCATAAAAATGTAGAACAGGAACGGGGGCAGGAAGTTAATCACAGCACAGGCCATTGTCAGGCCTACGTCTGTATTGTATTGCGTCTTCATCAGACTAAGCGCCAGCGGCAGCGTCTTCATCTCTTCCTTGGTACATGCCACCAACGGCCACAGGAAGTTGTTCCACGCTCCTACAAATGTAAAGATTGCCAGCGCCAAAAGCGACGATCGCACCACCGGCAGCACCACCCGTACAAATGTCTTAAAATTGCCGCACCCGTCAATCTTCGCCGCGTCAATGAGATCCGAAGGAACATCCAGGATCGCCTGCCGCATGATAAATACCCCAAGAGCAGTCGGCAACGGCAGGATCAATGCACGGTACATATTCAGCCAGCCCAGGCCCCGTGCAATCAAAAACAGCGGAACGATAATGACCTCCGATGGAACGATCAGCGTCAGGATCAGGAAAAGAAACCATTTATCATTTCCCTTAAAATTCATCTTTGCAAACGCATAGCCAGCCAGCGAACACACTGCCAGGGTCAGGATCACGCCCGCCACGGCCACGAATACACTATTAAAAATATATCTTTCAAAATTATCAACTTCGAATACTTTTACATACTGTTCCAGTGTCAGCTTGTCCAGCGAAAAATCGAAATCAAAGGCATTGATTGTAGATTTAAAGGACATCATAAACATATACAGGAACGGAAAAACACTGACAATGATCACACCCAGAAGTATAACATCAGACACTCCGTGCCGCACCAACTTTTTCACTGATTTCATTTTTCCATCCCTCCCTATAATTCTGAAGTTTCTCGCCGCAGCAGCCTTTGCTGCATCAGGCCGATGATCAGCACGACAACGAACAGTACATTAGATACCGCCATGGCATAGCCCGCCGATGACCCAGAACGGAAACACAGGGTATAGGCATACATTACCAGATCTGTAGTCGCATTATTGGGCCCTCCTCCGGTCAGATTGAAGATCAGCTCAAAATTACGCAGCGCAGTCGTTACGCACAAGAACAATGTCAAAATGATTGTCGGCTTCATCATAGGCAGTGTAATAGAGAAAAAGCATCTGAGCTTACCTGCCCCGTCCACTTTTGCCGCCTCATAGCAGGTCTCAGGAATGGACATCAGCCCCGACAAATAGATTACAGTATAATATCCCATCCACTTCCAGACTGCAACCATGGCCACTACGAATAAGGCAGTTTCAGCATCTCCAAGCAGCATAGACGGCTCAACCCCAAATAGACCGAACAGCCATTCAACCGGCGGTATTTTCCCGTTCAAAAGCTGCCTCCAGACTACGCCAACTACCGCATTGGAACACAGGAACGGAATGAAGATCACACAGTTTGCAATCTTGCCCAGCACGCGTTTACGGTTCGCCTGAAGGAAAACCGCCATTAAGATACCTGAAACCATCTGGAGCGGAACGATATAGATCAGCAGTTTCAGCGTATTTCCCAGCGCCTTGATAAATTTGCTGTCATCCAGAAGTCTTGTATAGTTATCAATCCCCCGAAAATCCGGCGGAGTGATAATATTATATTTCGTAAACGCCAGTGTGATCGAAATCAACACCGAACCTACTACAAACAGTACCAGGATCAGTGTGATCGGTGTAATATATAAATATGGTTCTATCTTTTTTATCCCTGTTTTTCTTTTCATTTTTACCTCTAGGATAAAGAAATGCCCACAAAACGTGGGCATTTCTTATCTTCATTCATCTGTCATTTGTTACTCTTTATCCGCCCAGTATTCATCCAGCAGATTATTGGAATAGTCCTCTGCCTCTGCCAGGCCTTCTTCCACGGTAAGTTCACCTGTCATGATACCCTGAATATCTGCCGCAAGCTGTGTCAAAATATCATTTCCACATGGTCCCACCTGGATTCCATGCCACTTGTCCGTATCCTCTGTATAGATTCTCTCCATCTTCGGATCACCCACATATGGCTCACTCTCTGTCAAAGCTGCACCCGGGCATTTTGCATGATACTGCTCCATAAATTCTGCGCTTGTTACATACTTGATGAAATCCATTGCCAGATCCGGATCATCCGCATCAGACATCAGAGTCAGACTGTCTGTCGCTCCAAATGTGCCGTAATCAACATTTTTCAGAGATGTCACATAATCCCAGTTCAGGTCCGGATAAGACTCGGCATAAGCAGTCTCATCTGTCTGAGAAGAACGATTTACACCAAAGGCAGCCTTTCCTTCTCCAAAAATTGTAGAGAACGCATCAGACCAGGAATAGGACATGAAGTCCGGATTCATATACTGGGTCAGATCCTTAAGCCAGGTCATAGCTTCTGTTCCTGCTTCATTTGCAAAGGACACTGATTTCAGATCATCATTGTAGATCTGTCCGCCATTCTGCCACAGCACACTGTAGTAATATGCATTCAGGATCTGTGCAGGTCCGATATCACTGGTGTTCATACCGACTGCATAACCATACTGATCGATCTCTCCATCTCCATCGGTATCCTGTGTTGCTTTTTCACAGATACGTACAAAGTCTTCCCATGTTTCCGGCGGCTGCTCACCGAGTTCATTTAAGATATCCACATTATAGTAAAGGACGAACGGAACACCTGTTACCAGCGGCCAGCCATACTGGCCATCCATCATGTAGCCGTTCTCCAGATATTTGTACTCTGCCTGATCCTCTTCGGTAATATACTCAGACATATCGGCTACCGCTCCAGCGTCGATATAGGTCGGGAACATCTCGTTATACATGTAGCCCACATCCGGCCCCTCTCCGGAGCTCATTGCCGTAGAGTAGGTTTCTTCATACTTATCCCACGGGATAACAGTAATATTTACCGTACAGTCATTCTCTTTTTCCCAGTCGCCAAGAAGGTCTCCCCAGTTCTTTTCTGTATCGTCATCCAGCGGAGCCAGCCACACATCCAGAGTCTTGCCGCCGTCACCAGACGTCTCTTCCTCTCCATTGTTTCCGCAGCCTGCTGCCATACCAGTCACCATTGCCGCTGTGAGCAGGACGCTCAGCCATCTCTTCTTCATAATGTTTCCTCCTGTATTTCATTTCGAATATCTCTCTTAAAAGTCCCTTATAATCTTGTATGTATATCCGTATAACAAAAGTTTAACATTCCTGCCGCGGCCTAACAAATTGATATTATTGATGAACAATTCTATTTATTATATTTTTCTATAACTTCTGACTCCTTCCATGAAACAATCTACCTGCTCCGGTCCTGTGATCTCTGGAATATCGCACCCCGTCGCAAGCGTGAATCCTTTTTCAGCCCTCTTTCCAGCGTCAATACATGATCTCACCGCTTCTATGACCTCCTCCCGGCTTCCATTCATCACAATTTCCACCGGATCTACATTTCCTGCAACAGGCACATATTTCCCTAATTCCTCGGCCGCCTGCCGAAGATCGATGATATTATCCAGACTGACCTCATTAAGCTCGTACTGCGCCAGGTATTTCCAAATGCTGTTTGTCTTTCCGCACATGTGAAGCGAAACCTTCCTGCCTGTCCTCTCCGCCGTATAATCTGTCAACTCTTTTGTAAATGGAAACACAAATTTCTCGTACATTTTCGGGCCAATCAGAGCAGGATTCGCCACCGGATCCGCCATTGCGATTCCCAAGCCATATTTTGCAGCCATATCGATACAGATCTTCTGGCTGTCAGTAATAATCCTCAACAAACGCAGCACTTTCTCCGGGTATTTCCGGCAATCCCTCAAGAGTCTCTCCACCCCCCTTAAGTTAGCCGCGATCGTAAACGGCCCGCCGATACTGGCTTCAATCGGCACAATTTCTCCCGCTTTTTCCACCAGAAGCTCTGCGGCTCTTGCAAACGTCCGTATCCGTTCACTTTTAAACGCATCCACCGGCTCCATAACATTTAGCTGTTCAAAACTCTGAAGGAACGGTTCTCCAGCATAGGGCACACCTTTTTCCGGGTATATGAACGTTCCGCCAAGTGCCTCTGTAATCCCTCTGGTATTCGGTCCGGTCACGATGCGGTCATAGCCATATCTGTTAAACACACAAATCTCCGCCTCCGCCATTTTTTCCGGCAAATGCCAAAAATCCCAGATACTGACTCCGGAAAGATAACATTTAAACTCACTCATAAAAGGGACTGCCGGATACCGGTCAAAGTCCCTTCCATCATCAATCGCTTTCTTTCGTTCCCATGGCGTCATTTCATCCGCCGGATGCTTTACTGCTTGCATGAAATATTAATTCCTTTCTTCTATCAACGTACGGACTGTTTCCAGATCTGCCTCCAGAATCTCTGCGATTTCTTCCACAGACAGACCCTTTTTGAGCTTCCTTTCAATCAACTCTTTCAAAAAGGCATTTCTGCCTTCCTCTCTCCCCACTTCTCTTCCTTCTGCCAACGCATCCTGATACCACTCTTCCATCGCCTGACACATATTAACCTTCTCCTCCTTCCCCAATTCCGCCATCTCTTTTAACTCCTTCTCCATATGCAAAAACTCCCGTACTGCCTGATACGTCTCCACGTCCATACTGCTAAAATATTCCTGATTCTGACAGATATATTTCTGCAGTTCTTCTTTTCTGTCCCTATATTTTAACATGTCAAAAACGCGTTGTAAATCTGTACAGAACTTGAGTTTCCGCAGAATTATCCCCTTAGATAAATCTACCGTATTTCGTTATCCA